>ERZ773155.249-NODE-249-length-47244-cov-11.665897_pt1 | contig 47244 bp, 46 predicted proteins | sample MGYA00511262_ERZ773155 | MGnify/ENA primary metagenome ERZ773155 (study PRJEB29015, sample SAMEA2737828) | human gut metagenome | biome: human gut; feature: human-associated habitat; material: faeces | place: China | collected 2012 ... | reverse complement strand
GGAGGTCCCTGGTGAGTCTTTGCCTACTTTCTTCTCACAAGAAAGTAGGCCGGGGTGGAGGGGCGGAGCGCCCTCATGGTGGGAGCAGAAGCCAAGTTTAGCAGCTTGCCTCGGGGGCCGCAGGCCCCGCTGCAAAAAAGTCCCCCGTCCTCGCCGGTGGGCGAAAACCTCATCTTTTCAAAAAGAAAAGCAGAGGAAAATCTTGCGCTGGTGTGGTTATCTTTGCTATAATAGAATCTGTATGCAGGGCAGCTGCAAAAAAGAAGCTGTTTTTGCCTGGAAAAGGGAAAGCCGTTAAGCAAAGGAGCCACCGGCAGAGAAAGCAGCGGCAAGGAGGCAACGGCGAGGAGGCAACGGCGAGGAGGCAACGGCGAGGAGGCCGGGTAAGGATGGATGTGCGTGTAGGGGATATCCTGGTGATGAAAAAGAATCATCCCTGCGGGGAAAATAAATTTCTGGTTCTGCGAAGCGGCATGGATTTTAAGCTTCGCTGCACCCGCTGCGGCCGGGAAGTGATGATTGCCCGTTCCAAAGCGGAAAAAAATATCCGACAGATTCAGCGCCCCGGTGCAGAGCCGGAGCAGAGTAAACAAGGTTAATTTTTTGGATAAGGAGAACGAGAGAATATGTTTGAACAATTAGGCGGCGCAGAAGAGCGCTATCAGGCCATCAACGACCAGCTGATGGACCCCAACGTTGTCAGCGACCCAAAGCAGTACGCGCAGCTGATGAAGGAATATAAAAATCTGACCCCCATCGTGGAGAAGTACCGCGAATACAAAAAGGCTCAGGAGGATATGGACGAGGCCAAGATGATGCTGGAGGAAAGCGGCCTGGAGAAGGATTTCCGCGAGCTGATTGAGGAACAGTACGAGACCAGCAAAAAGCAGATCGAGACCATCGCGGAGGAGCTCAAAATCCTGCTGATTCCAAAGGACCCCAACGACGACAAGAACGTCATCGTCGAGATCCGCGGCGGCGCGGGCGGCGACGAGGCGGCCCTGTTTGCCAACAGCCTGTTCCGCATGTACTCGATGTACGCCGAGAGCAAGGGCTGGAAGATCGAGGTTTTAAACTCCAACCCCACCGAGCTTGGCGGCTACAAGGAGGTCAGCTTCTCGATCAACGGCGATGGAGCTTACTCCAAATTTAAATTTGAGTCGGGCGTGCACCGCGTTCAGCGCGTGCCCGAGACCGAGACCCAGGGCCGTATCCACACCTCCACCGTCACTGTAGCGGTGCTGCCGGAGGCGGACGAGGTCGAGGTGGAGATTAACCCCAAGGACCTGCAGATCGACACCTACCGTTCCGGCGGCGCAGGCGGCCAGCACGTCAACAAGACAGAGTCGGCTATCCGCATCACCCACATCCCGACCGGCACCGTTGTCGAGTGCCAGGACGAGCGCAGCCAGTATAAGAACAAGGACAAGGCCATGAAGATTCTGCGCTCCCGCATCTATGAAAAGATGCAGCGCGAGCAGGAGGAGAAGATCGCCAGCGAGCGCAAGCTGCAGGTGGGGGCGGGCGACCGCGCCGAGCGCATCCGCACCTACAACTACCCGCAGGGACGCGTCACCGATCACCGCATCGGCCTGACCCTGTACAAGCTCGAGCAGGTTCTCAACGGCGACCTCGATGAGCTGTTCGACGCGCTCAATACCTTTGACCAGGCCGAGAAGCTCAAGGAGAGTTCCGGTGTGCCCGGCGGCGACAAGTAAGAAAAAGAGGGCGTTTTGTTTTTGAAACAGCAACAGGATTCGCAGCAGAAAAAAACGCTGCTGCTCACGATAAACGACGTTGTGTCCGATGCGGACAAATTAAGCCAGGCCGCAGCGATTATCCGGCGGGGTGGGCTGGTGGCCTTCCCGACCGAGACGGTCTATGGTCTGGGGGCAAACGCGCTGGACCCGCAGGCGGTGAAGGGCATCTTTGCAGCCAAGGGCAGGCCACAGGACAATCCCCTCATCATCCACCTGTACGATCCCAGCCAGACACAGCAATATGCAAAAAATATCCCGCCGGTTTACTACGCGCTGTGCGAGCGCTTTTCGCCCGGGCCGCTGACCGTCATTCTGCCAAAACGGGACTGCATCCCGATGGAGACATCCGGCGGGCTTGACACGGTGGCGGTGCGCATCCCCTCCCACCCGGTGGCGCGGGAGATCATCCGCCTGGCCGGGGTGCCGGTGGCTGCGCCTTCGGCCAACCTCTCCGGTTCTCCCAGCCCCACCACTGCCCAGCACTGCGTCCATGACCTGTGGGGCAGGGTGGACGCCATCGTCGACGGCGGAGCCTGCGGTGTGGGACTGGAATCGACGGTCATCTCGCTGGCGGGGGAAAAACCGGTTCTGCTGCGTCCCGGCGCGGTGACCCCGCAGATGCTGCGGGAGCTTCTGCCCGATCTGCAGATTCACCAGGCGGTGACCGAAAAGCTGCAGGCCGGCGTCAAGGCCTCCTCGCCGGGCATGAAGTACAAGCACTATGCGCCCAAGGCGCAGATCACCATCCTGGACGCGGACAGCGCGCGGTTTGTTGCCTATGTCAACGCCCACAAGCGGCCGGGGCTGTTTGCCCTGTGCTTTGCCGAGGATGTGGCGGGGCTGCAGGTGCCCTATGTCAGCCTGGGGGCAGATGAGGCCGACCAGGCACGGCACCTGTTTGCGGCACTGCGGCAGCTGGATGAGCTGGGAGCGAAGGAAGTGTATGCCCGCTGCCCGGACAAGGAGGGCGTGGGACTGGCGGTGTACAACCGTCTGATCCGCGCCGCGGCCTATCACGAGCTGCCGGTGGAGCAGGAGTAGGCGCAGAGAAAAAGGCAAGGTTGACAGGAAGAAGATGAACAATATGGTTATAGGACTGACAGGCCAGACCGGAGCGGGCAAGACCACCGTCTCGGACTATCTGCGGGAGAACGGCGTCACCGTCATCGACGCCGACCAGGTGGCCCGCCGGGTGGTGGAGCAGGGCAGTGCCTGCATCGCCGACATCGCCCTGGAGTTTGGCTGTGAATATATCAACATGGACGGCACCCTCAACCGCAGAAAGATGGCGCGGACCGTCTTTGGAGACAAGGCAAAGTTAAAGAAATTAAATTCTCTGATGTTCCCCTACATCATCGAGGAGATCCGCGGAGAGCTTGCACGGCTCAAAGAGGAGCAGGGCGGGCTGATTGTGCTGGACGCGCCGACGCTGTTTGAGAGCGGCGCGGACAAGGAGTGCGATTATGTCGTCTCGGTCACCGCTGCGGCGCCCGAGCGCGAGAGGCGGATCATCGCCCGCGACGGCCTGAGCCAGGAGGAGGCGCGCGAGCGCATCGCCGCCCAGCACGACGAGGACTACTACAAAAGCCGCTCCTGGCGGGTGCTGGAGAATAACGGCAGCGCCGACTCCCTCAAAAACGAGGTCAGCGCCCTGCTGGCAACGCTGGAGGGTATGATGGAGCAGCCGGCTTCCGCACCGGATAAGGAGGACATCCTTTAGACAGAAACGGAGGAAAAGCGTGGCAGCCAGAAAAAAAGTTGCAAAAAGATGGAGTGTGAAGTCGGCCCTGCTGTGGGTTGCACTGGTAGCGGTGCTGGTGGCGGCGGGATTTGCCGCGCTGGAACCGGCCACCCGAACCATCTATCATCAGCTGTATCCCCGCAGCTACCGCAGCTATGTCGAGCAGTACAGCCGGGAATACGATGTGGACGAAAATTTAGTCTATGCGGTGGCGAAGGTGGAGAGCAACTTTGACCCCAACGCTGTCTCCAGCGCTGATGCCCGGGGGCTGATGCAGATGACCGAGGATGCCTTCGAGTGGGTGCAGTACCGCATGGGGGACCAGAGCGGCGTGACCTACGCGGACATCTTTGACCCGGAGGTCGCCATCAAGTACGGAACCTATATGCTGCACCTGCTGCTCACCGAAACCGGCGACGAAATGCTGGCCATCTGCTCCTACCACGCGGGGATGGGCAACGTCAGCGCCTGGCTTGAACAGGAAAACTATTCGAAAGACGGAAAAACACTTGACAAAATACCCTATTCTGATACAGAATGGTATTATAATAAAGTCTCCGAGGCAAAGGAAATTTACCGCGAGCTTTATTCTTAAAAAATGCTTTCTTGCCTGCTCTCTTTTGGGAGGGCGGCACAGATAAATATTATTATCGGGAGGATGAACGATATGGACAAAACCAAAGGCGAACTGCTCCAGGAAGAGCTGATGATGAAGCCGGTCAACGGCACCAGCCGTCTGTCTGACGAGGCTCTGGACAAAGCGGAGGATTTTTCGGTAGGCTATAAGAAATTTATGGACGCTGCCAAAATTGAGATCGAAGCTGTCAAAGAGGCGATCGCTCTGCTGGAAAAGAACGGCTATCATCCGTTTGAGAGAGGGAAAAAGTATCAGCCGGGCGAGCGGTTCTACTACAACAACCGCGGCAAATCGCTGATCTTCGGCACCATGGGCAAACGCCCGATCGAAAAAGGCGTCAAGATTCTGGCGGCGCACGTCGATTCTCCAAGACTGGATATCAAACCAAGCCCGCTGTTTGAAAACTGCGAGCTGGGCTACTTGAGACCACACTACTACGGCGGCATCAAGAAATATCAGTGGCCGACCATTCCGCTGGCACTGCATGGCGACGTCTACAAAAAGGACGGTTCGGTTGTCTCCATCACCATCGGTGAGGACGAGAACGACCCGATCTTCTGCGTCACCGACCTGCTGCCGCACCTTTCCTCTACCCAGCGTCAGCAGACCCTGGCAGAGGCTTTCAAGGGCGAGAGTCTGAACATCCTGATCGGCTCCAGACAGTTTAAGGACGACAAGGCTTCCGAGAAGGTAAAACTCAATCTGATGAGAATCCTCAACGAGAAGTACGGCATCACCGAGCGCGACTTTTTGGGCGCTGAGCTCAGCTGCGTACCGGCTCTCAAAGCCCGCGACCTGGGTCTTGACAGAAGCATGATCGGTGCTTACGGCCACGACGACCGCGTCTGCGCCTACACCGAGATGATGGCTGAGATCGACAACCAGAACCCGGAATGGACCTCGGTTGTTATCTTCGCGGACAAAGAGGAAGTTGGTTCCGACGGCAACACCGGCATGCACTCCAGATTCCTGGAATACTTCCTGGCTGATCTGGCAGAGCCGTTTGGCGTACCGGTAAGACGGGTGCTGAGCAACTCCAAGTGCCTGTCCGCAGATGTCAGCGCAGCATACGACCCATCCTTTGCGGATGCGTATGAGAAGCAGAACTCTTCCTTCCTGAACTACGGCGTATGCGTTGTCAAATACACCGGTTCCGGCGGCAAGGGTGGCACCAACGACTGCAATGCCCGCTTCACCAGCCAGGTCTGCGCGATTCTGGACAAGGCGGATGTTGTATGGCAGTTCGGCGAGCTGGGCAAAGTTGACCAGGGCGGCGGCGGCACCGTTGCAAAATTCATTTCCGAGCTGGATGTTGACACCATCGACATCGGCGTACCGGTTCTGTGCATGCACGCGCCGATGGAGATTATCTCCAAGGTTGACCTGTACGAGACCTACCGTGGCTTCTATGCGTTCCTGGTAGCGGAGCTGGACTAAGTTTTTGAAAAACTTAAAAAAATGTTCCCCCGGAGGGCACAAGCTCTCCGGGGGATTTCTTGTTTTTGCAGGGGCGTTTGTTTTTTTGAGCCGACGTGAGGAGGCTGTGCTCCCGAGGGGGTGAAAGCCGTCCTTCGAAAAAGTTCCGTATCGGCGGGGCCTCGGGGAGGGAAAAAGGAGAATTTTAGCATATATAAACAAAACTCCGATGAAAAAATCGGAGTTTTTCGTGCTGCGTAAAGAGCCAAAAAGATTGACTTTATGGCGAAAATGCAATATAATATTATAATGTATCAAAATGGCTACGTGTGTATTTTCCTAAATATATTGTAGCATAGAAGAAAAAAGAATTCAATACCTTCTTGCAGGATATTGAATAAAATGGGAAAAAAGTTGTACACAATGGACAATTGTTAAAATATGCGGATTGGAGTGGATCAGCCTATGGTGAATGTTAAGCCGGTACATCTGGGTAAGAATGTTCGAATGAGCTTTTCTCGGATCAATGAGGTTCTGGAAATGCCAAATCTGATTGAGGTCCAGAAAAACTCCTACAAATGGTTTCTTGAGGAGGGGTTAAAGGAAGTATTTAAAGATATTTCTGAGATTTCGGACTATCAGGGCAATCTGGTGCTTGACTTTATCGACTACCGTCTTGACGAAACGCCTAAATACAGCATTGAGGAGTGCAAGGAGCGCGACGCTACCTACGCAGCGCCTCTGCGTGTGCGCGCAAGCCTTCTGAACAAGGAGACGGGCGAGGTCAAGGAGCAGGATATCTTCATGGGAGATTTCCCGGTCATGACCCCCAGCGGCACCTTCATCATCAACGGTGCGGAGCGCGTTATCGTTTCCCAGTTGGTGCGTTCCCCGGGTGTTTACTACAGCATCTCCCGCGACAAAGCCGGTAAGGAACTGTATGCCACCACCGTTATCCCGAACCGCGGCGCCTGGCTGGAATATGAAACCGACTCCAACGACGTCTTCTATGTCCGCATCGATAAAAACAGAAAGCTGCCGGTAACCACCTTCATCCGCGCGCTGGGCCTGTCCAGCGACGGACAGATTCTGGAATTTTTCGGCGACGACCCGCGCATTGTGGCAACCATCGAAAAGGACAGCACCAACAACACCGAGGAGGCGCTGCTGGAGGTTTACCGCAAGCTGCGTCCGGGCGAGCCGCCGACAGTGGACAGCGCCCAGAGCCATCTGAACGGCCTGTTCTTTGATGCAAGAAGATACGATATGTCCCGCGTAGGACGCTATAAATACAACAAGAAGCTGGGCATCGCCTCCCGCATCACCGGCCATGTGGTTGCTGAGCCTATCATCAACAGCCGCACCGGCGAGGTGATGGCGGAGCCGGACGAGGTGCTCACCCGCGCCAAGGCGGAGGAGATCGAGCGCGCCGGCGTCGATACCGTCTTCCTCAAGGTCGGCGACCGCACCGTCAAGGTCATCTCCAACGGCATGGTCGACATCCTCGACTACATCTCCTGCTACACCCAGGAGGAGCTGGAGGAGATCGGCGTCAACGAGAAGGTTCGCTTCTCGGTTCTGTGCGAGATTCTGGACAGCTGCAACTCCGATGAGGAGCTGCGCCAGATGATCAAGGAGCGCGCAGAGGATCTGGTTCCAAAGCACATCATCAAGGACGACATCTTCGCCACCATCAACTACCTGTGCTGCCTGGGCAACGGCGTCGGCTCGGTCGACGACATTGACCATCTGGGCAACAGAAGAATCCGCTCGGTTGGAGAGCTGCTGCAGAACCAGTTCCGAATCGGCTTCTCCCGCATGGAGCGCGTTATCCGCGAGCGCATGACCACCCAGGCGCAGGACATGGAGGTCATCACCCCACAGGCGCTGATCAACATCCGCCCAGTTGTGGCGGCGATCAAGGAGTTCTTCGGTTCCTCCCCGCTGTCCCAGTTCATGGACCAGAACAACCCTCTGGCCGAGCTGACCCACAAGCGCCGCCTGTCCGCGCTGGGTCCTGGCGGTCTGTCGCGTGACCGCGCCGGATTCGAGGTTCGAGACGTACACTACAGCCACTACGGCAGAATGTGCCCGGTAGAGACCCCGGAAGGTCCGAACATCGGTCTGATCTCCTACCTTGCAACCTTTGCAAGAATCAACAAATACGGCTTCATCAAGGCGCCGTACCGCCGCGTCGACAAAGAGACCGGCAAGGTGCTGGATGAGGTAGAATACATGACCGCCGACCGCGAGGATGAATTCATCGTCGCGCAGGCCAACGAGCCGCTGACCGAGGAAGGCACCTTTGCCAACAAGATGGTTTCGGTGCGCCATCGTGACACCGTCCGCGTTGTCGAGCGCGAGCTTGTCGACTACATGGACGTTTCGCCGAAGATGGTTGTCTCGGTTGCGACTGCAATGATCCCGTTCCTCGAGAACGACGACACCAACCGCGCGCTGATGGGTGCGAACATGCAGCGCCAGGCAGTGCCGCTTCTGAAAACAGAAAACCCGATTGTCGGCACCGGCATGGAGTATAAGGCTGCGGTTGACTCGGGCGTCTGCGTCGTTTCCGACGTCAACGGCGTGGTCGACCGCGTGGATGCGACCAAGATCGTGGTCCGCACCGACGAGGGCGAACTGAAAACCTTCAATGTCATCAAGTTCATGCGCTCCAACCAGGGCACCTGCTTCAATCAGCGCCCGATCGTCTCTGCAGGCGAGCGGGTCACTGTCGGTCAGGTACTGGCAGACGGTCCGGCCACCAGCAACGGCGAGATCTCGCTGGGCAAAAACGCGCTGATCGGCTTTATGACCTGGGAAGGCTACAACTACGAGGACGCGGTCCTGCTCAACGAGCGCATGGTCCGCGACGACGTATACACCTCGATCCACATCGAGGAGCACGAGATTGAGGCCCGCGACACCAAGCTCGGCCCAGAAGAAATCACCCGCGACATCCCGAACGTCGGCGAGGACGCCCTCAAAGAGCTGGACGAGCGCGGCATCATCCGCATCGGCGCTGAGGTTCACTCGGGCGATATCCTGGTCGGCAAGGTAACGCCGAAGGGCGAGACCGAGCTCAATGCCGAGGAGCGCCTGTTGCGCGCCATCTTTGGCGAAAAGGCCAGAGAGGTCCGCGACACCTCGCTGCGTGTACCGCACGGCGAGTACGGCATCATCGTCGATGTCAAGGTATTTACAAGAGAAAATTCCGACGAGCTCTCCCCGGGCGTCAACATGGTCGTCCGCTGCTACATCGCGCAGAAGAGAAAGATCTCGGTCGGCGACAAGATGGCGGGACGCCACGGCAACAAGGGTGTTGTTTCCAGAATCCTGCCGCAGGAGGATATGCCGTTCCTGGCAGACGGCCGTCCGCTGGACATTGTGCTCAATCCTCTGGGCGTACCTTCCCGTATGAATATCGGTCAGGTATTGGAGGTCCACCTGGGACGTGCGGCCGCCGAGCTTGGCTGGAAGATTATGACGCCTGTCTTTGACGGCGCAAACGAGAACGACATCCGCGAGTGCCTGGAGATGGCGGGCCTGCGCGGCGACGGCAAGACCACCGTCTATGACGGACGCACCGGCGAGCCGTTTGACAACCCGGTCACCGTCGGCTATATGTACTACCTCAAGCTGCACCACCTGGTAGACGATAAGATTCACGCCCGCTCCACCGGTCCATACTCGCTGGTTACCCAGCAGCCTCTGGGCGGTAAAGCGCAGTTCGGCGGCCAGCGTTTCGGTGAGATGGAGGTTTGGGCGCTGGAAGCTTACGGCGCAGCCTACACCCTGCAGGAGATCCTGACGGTCAAATCGGACGATGTCATCGGCCGTGTCAAGACCTTCGAGGCGATTGTCAAGGGCAAAAACGTTCCGAAGCCGGGCATTCCGGAATCCTTCAAGGTTCTCATCAAGGAGCTGCAGTCGCTGTCGCTGGATGTTAAGGTCCTGGATAAGAACAACGAGGAAATCGACCTCAAGCAGGATCTGGACGACGACATGGGCTTTGGCGGCAACGAGCACTATCAGGAGGACGACGGAACCACCTTTGAAAGCGAGAACGTCGCGGTGGATTCTGAGATTGCGGATAACTTTGCTGTGGAGCATCCGGATCTGCAGGACGATGACGACGATTTCGGCGGCCTGCTGGATGAGTTCTCCGACTTTGGGCTGGATGATGACAGTGATGACAATATGTAATTGAGGAAGAAGGGGTCGCAACAATGGAATTTAATGTGTTCGAATCTATTAAAATCGGCTTGGCTTCTCCGGAAAAGATCAGGGAATGGTCCTATGGCGAGGTAAAAAAGCCGGAGACCATCAACTATAGAACCCTGAAACCAGAACGCGACGGCCTGTTCTGCGAGCGCATCTTTGGTCCAACCAAGGACTGGGAGTGCTACTGCGGCAAGTATAAGCGTCTGCGCTATAAGGGTAAAATCTGTGAGCGCTGCGGCGTTGAGGTTACCAAATCCAAGGTCCGCCGCGAGCGCATGGGCCACATCGAACTGGCGGCGCCGGTTTCCCACATCTGGTACTTTAAGGGAACCTCCTCCAGAATGGGACTGCTGCTCAACCTCTCTCCAAGACTGTTGGAAAAGGTGCTGTACTTTGCGTCCTACATCGTGACCGATCCGGGAACCACCAACCTGAAAAAATATACCCTTCTTTCCGAGAAGGAATACCGCGATATGCGCGAGGCCTATGAGGACGAGTTCGAGGCCATGATGGGCGCGGAGGCAATCAAAAAGCTGCTGGAGGACATCGATCTGGAGCAGCTCTCCCGCGAGCTTAAGGATGAGCTGGAGACATTGCCGGTAGGACAGAAGCGCGCTAGAATCTTAAAGCGGCTGGAGGTTGTCGAGGCGTTCCGCCTGAGCGGCAACCAGCCGTCCTGGATGATCCTGGATGTTGTTCCGGTCATCCCGCCGGACATCCGCCCGATGGTTCAGCTGGACGGCGGACGCTTTGCCACCAGCGATTTGAACGACCTGTACCGCCGGGTCATCAACCGCAACAACCGTCTGAAAAAGCTGATCGAGCTGGGCGCGCCGGACATCATCGTCCGCAACGAAAAGCGCATGCTGCAGGAATCGGTCGACGCGCTGATCGACAACGGCCGCCACGGCCGCCCGGTCACCGGACCGAACAACCGTCCGCTCAAGTCGCTGTCCGACATGCTCAAAGGTAAACAGGGACGTTTCCGTCAGAACCTGCTGGGTAAACGTGTCGACTACTCCGGCCGTTCGGTTATCGTTGTTGGCCCGGATCTGAAAATGTACCAGTGCGGCCTGCCAAAGGAGATGGCGCTGGAACTGTTTAAGCCGTTTGTCATGAAGCGTCTGGTCGATCAGGAGATCGCCACCAACATCAAAAACGCCCGCAAGATGGTGGACCGCGCTTCGATGAAGGAAGTGTGGGATGCGCTGGAGGTTGTCATCAAGAACCACCCGGTTCTTTTAAACCGTGCACCTACCCTGCACCGTCTGGGCATCCAGGCCTTTGAGCCGATCCTGGTAGAGGGCCGCGCCATCCGCCTGCACCCGCTGGTATGTACCGCGTTCAACGCCGACTTCGACGGCGACCAGATGGCGATTCATCTGCCGCTTTCCGCCGAGGCACAGGCTGAAGCGCGCTTCCTGATGCTGGCAGCGGGCAACCTGCTGAAACCATCCGACGGACGTCCGGTCACCATTCCGACCCAGGACATGATCCTCGGTTCCTATTATCTGACCATGGTTCGCGACGACGAGCCGGGCGCCGGCAAGGTGTTCCGCAACTTCGACGAGGCCAAGATGGCGTACGACACCGGCGTGGTCGGCCTGCATGCGCCGATCAAGGTCCGCGTCTCCCGCGAGGTGGAGGGCAAGACCATCAGCCGCCTGATCGACGCCACCGTCGGCCAGATCATCTTCAACGACCCGATCCCGCAGGATCTGGGCTTTGTGGACAGAACCGATTCGGAAAAGCAGTTTGACCTGGAGGTCACCTTCCTGGTTAGAAAGAAACAGCTGGGCCAGATCATTGACCGCTGCATCCGCAACTGCGGTACCGTGCGCACCTCCGAGATTCTGGACCGCATCAAAAACCAGGGCTTTAAATATTCCACCAAGAGCGGCCTGACCGTCGCGGTAAGCGACGCGCTGATCCCGGAGAACAAGCAGGAACTGATCGCGCAGGCCGACGAGAAGGTTGCACAGATCAAGCGCCAGTACGACCGCGGCCTGATTTCGGACGACGTTCGTTACGACCGTGTTATCAAGGTCTGGAACGACACCACCGAGGCGGTCAAGAAGGAACTGAACGCCACCTTCGGTGAGCGCAACCCGATTTACATGTTTGCCGATTCCGGTGCGCGAGGCTCGATGGAGCAGATCCGTCAGCTGGCCGGCATGCGCGGACTGATCGCCAACACCTCCGGTAAGGCGATCGAAATTCCGATTAAATCCAACTACCGTGAAGGCCTGAACATCTTGGAGTACTTCCAGTCCTCCCGAGGCGCGCGTAAAGGTCTGGCCGATACCGCGCTGCGTACAGCGGACTCCGGTTACCTGACCCGCCGTCTGGTAGACGTTTCGCAGGATGTTATCGTCCGCAGCGACGACTGCGGCACCCACGAGGGCATCATGGTTTATGACATTACAGACAGCGGCCGCGTCATCGAGAGCCTGGCCGAGCGTCTGACCGGACGCTACCTGGCAGACGACCTTGTCGATCCAAAGACCGGCGAGGTGCTGGCAACCAGAGAAAAGATGATCGACGAGAAGACCGCGCAGAAGATTGTGGATGCTGGCATCACCCAGGTCAAGATCCGCTCCATCCTCAACTGCCAGGCCAAGAAGGGTGTCTGCGCCAAGTGCTACGGTGCGAACCTGGCCAACGGTCAGCCGGTCGGCATCGGCGAGGCGGTCGGCGTCATCTCGGCGCAGTCGATCGGTGAGCCAGGTACCCAGCTGACCATGCGTACCTTCCATACCGGCGGCGTCGCTTCCGCCAGCGATATTACCCAGGGTCTTCCGAGGGTTGAGGAGCTGTTTGAGGCAAGAAAGCCGAAGAACGCGGCCATCATCAGCCACCTGTCCGGTATTGCAAACTTCCGTCTCGACCACAAGGGAGCCAACACCGTCAACGTCACCAGCGCGGACGGTGAGATCTTCACCAAGATTGTTCCGTTCGACTATAAGATTATCGTCGAGGAAGGACAGTATGTCGAGAAAGGTCAGCTGATTACCGAGGGTGCTGTGGAGCCGGGAGAGGTTCTGGCAGTCAGCGGCGAGCTGGCAGTTCAGGACTACCTGATCAAAGAGGTACAGCGCGTATACCGTACCCAGGGCGTTGACATCAACGACAAGCACATCGAGGTCATTGTCCGCCAGATGATGCGCAAGGTCCGCATCGACGACGGCGGCGACACCCACCTGATCACCGGTTCGCTGGTGGACAAGGCGGAGCTGCGTGAGGCAAACGAGCAGCTGCTGGAGCAGGAGGCTCAGGACGGCATCCACCGCAAACCGGCGACCGCGCACGCGGTGCTGATGGGTATCACCAAGGCTTCGCTGGCGACCGACTCGTTCATGTCGGCGGCTTCCTTCCAGGAGACTACCCGCGTCCTGACCGAAGCGGCCATCAAGGGCAAGGTTGACCCGCTCAGCGGCCTGAAGGAAAACGTCATCATTGGTAAGCTGATCCCAGCCGGCACCGGCATCATCGAGTACATCGAGCCGGAGCAGGAGGAGCAGCCGACTGAGGAGACAACCACCGCGCACAGCGACGGCATTGTGGAAGCTCCGCAGGAGGATGACGCAGAGCCTGCAGCCGTTTAATCAATCGAATAAAAAAGCCGAAAGGCCCGTCACAGAGCAATCTGTGGCGGGCCTTTTTTGTGGCCGAAAATCTGCCACTTATATTTGTAGATAACAGAGTACAAATGAGAATATATCATATCATTCTAACACGACAATAAAAAATGCATAATATTAGAATTTAAATATTGTTTGTTCTTACAAAAAAATAAAAACATATTGACATCATCAATGTAAAAGTATAGAGTAAAGCTAAAGTGAAGGCCTTCACTAAAAAAACAAAAGACAGAACGAAAAGGAGAATGAACAATGAAAAAACTTTTTGCTTTTCTAGCAGCAAGCCTTATTGCTGTAAGTATGGTACCCGCTGTTTCGGCGGCTGAGTCTACTTCATCTGACAACACGGTTTACTATTATGTTGATCGTGAAGGAGCAATGTACGAATTATCCGAAGATCAGTATACGGAAGTAATGACTGAGGATAACTTAGAGATGGTAGTGGCAAGAGATGAAGTAACTCCGGTATCCTCGATGAAAGGCAGAGACTATGTCGGCGAAACTGAAACAACACCAGATCAAGAAGCGCGTTATACAGGAAGATGGACTTTTAAGGATGAGCTTGTTCGAGATGGTTATAAGTTAACTTTTTCACAATCGGGGGGGACGTGCATTTACTGTTAGCAATGGAGAAAAAGTAACATATAGAGTTATGCCTTCTAAAAGTGCTTACTTGATAGCGGGTGCTTCTGGTAGTCATCCTTTCGAGACACCCGCAGAATATGTTACTTCAGATGGTGGCATAGTTCTCACTTCGGAATATCCTGCAGGTTATAAATTTTATGTGATCAATGCATATAACGGATATGATATTGAAGTAGATGCTACCATTGAAGTGACAAAAGCATAAATTTTTATTTTACGAACGAATTGCAGATTGCAGTTCGTTCGTTTTTTACAAGTTAAAATTGTATAAAACAAATAAAATCAATTGACAAATACATGTAATCATATTATACTGGCACTAGCATAAAGGGGTGGTATAGTGAAGAAAAGATTAGCGATCGTGTTGGCGGCGGCGATGTTGGCGGTGGCGGGTTCGCAGCTGGTCTTTGCTGCCGAGGGAAAAGAGAGCGTACCAAGGCCGAAGGTTGAGGCTGGGGAGTCGGCTGTCCCGGAGGATGAGCCAAGGATTCTCACACCGGACAGGGAGTCACTTGAGGAAAGCCCAGATATCCTGACGCCGAGCGGATCGCTGGGGAAGGAGCCGCAGGAGATACTCGTGGAGCTGCCCGGAGAGCCGGACTTGGAGGCGCTGAAAAAACAGGAAGCAGAATGGGAAAAGGAAAATAAACGTCTGCAGGAGCTTTACGATTCGCTCAGTGAGGAGGAACGGGGGTTTATCTGGCAGAAGATTGAGGAGCAAAAGAGAGATGAGGTACGAGCAGATTTTAAAAAGGCCGAAGGGCTTAAAGCGTATCTTGAAGAAAATTTGTTCGAGAGCCAGTACACCTTCATCACCGCAGGAAGCAGCCGGCTGACAATCGGTGTGCCATCCGTTAAGCAATTTGACAAGGTGGAAAAGCTGTGCAGAGAATATGGGGAAGAAGATGTTGCGGTCGAAATGCGGCTGTGCCGTTATTCGTACAAGGAGCTGGCGAGCGCACAAAAGGCAATCCAAAATGACAAGGAGCTTGCCAAGCTGATGGGCGACGCGACCTACTATGTCGAAAATGAGGGGGATCATCTGGTGCTGCATTGCCCATATGGCAAGCCGCTGGGGCTGAGCAGCTGGTTTGAACAGAGTAGCTATCAGGATATGCTTCGAATCAGCGACGGGACCAAGCCTTTGCCCGACGGGCCGGGACTATAAGGTGGCAGGAAAAAGAGGGAGGAGAGACAAGTGGTACAAGGGGAATAAAAACTGTTCCCGGTATAGCAAAAATTGAGAGGAGAGAGAAACAATGAAACAGAAGATTTTTGCAATTGGTCTGGCGGCGATACTGCTGGCGGCAAGTTCGCTGGGAGCGGCGGCTATTGGTGTTCAGCCGAGGATGAGCCTTGCCTCCGCTGCGCAGGCAAAGCAGGTCACAACGGTCAAGAAGCTGACCGACAGCCAGTACGAAGCGCTGCGCGGGGAGCTGATGCAGCTTTTTAACTTCCCGGAGCTGAGCAGCGGCAATGTCAACCGCAAGGAGATGACTTTGGAGCTGGAGGTCGTCGGCCAGGCTTCGACGGGGCTGCAGAGCAGAATCAAGGAGCTGGAGAAGGAGTACGGCGTCGATTCAAAAATCAGCATCGTTGAGGGTTACGAGAGTGCCGAACTGCCGCTGGCAGAAGATCCAGTCGAAAACAACAACGCGTTTGCCGAGCAGGTGAAGGAGCAGCTGGGCAAAGAGAGCTATACCAGCATCACAGTGGCGGGCAGCCGAATCACTATTGGGGTGCCGTCGGTGGAGAGCATCGAAAAGATTGAGGTACTGCGGCAGACCTTTGAGGAGCAGGAGGAGCTTTCTCCCGTCGACTATCTGCTCTGCCGCTATTCCTGCCAGCAGCTGGAAGAAGCCAAAGCGGCAGTGGACAAGGAGCTTGCCGACATCGCCAAGCAGGACGGCGGCGCTTACTCAGTGCGGGTAAACGGCGGATACCTTGAGCTGTACTGCCCCTACGACCGCTCAGAGGCGCTGGAAAGCTGGCTTGCAAACAGCAGCTACCAACCGATGCTGGTGGTGCTGGAGGGCAGGAAGCCGCTGCTGGAGGGCGCAGGATTATAATTTATCGAAAGGAAAGCAGAAAAGGGGGCGGAAATGCCCTCTTTTTTCCCGGACAGGTATAAAATGGCTGCCCTTGGGGCATCCTGTAGCAGGAAATGCTTCGAATTGTATAAGGAAAAGGGCGTAAAGGCGCGCAAAATTGGTGCAAACGTCGATCAAAAATTTGTTGACAGAAACGGCTGGGGATGATAGAATATTTAATTGGCGGGGCCTGCGGATAAGCTGTCCCCAGCCGGAAAAACAAAATTTTTTATTTTAGTAAGGAGGTGCAATATGCCAACCTTTAACCAGTTAGTTCGTAAAGGCAGAGAGTCTGTAGAGAAAAAGTCTACCGTTCCAGCTCTTCTGAAAGGATGGAACTCCCTGAAGAGAGAAGCGATCAACCAGAATTCTCCACAGAAACGTGGTGTATGTACTGCAATCAGAACCCAGACACCAAGGAAACCAAACTCCGCGCTGCGTAAAGTTGCAAGAGTACGTCTTTCCAATGGAATCGAAGCTACCGCTTACATTCCGGGTATCGGCCACAACCTTCAGGAGCACTCTGTTGTTCTGATCCGTGGCGGCCGTGTTAAGGACCTCCCTGGTGTTCGTTACCACATCATCCGCGGTACACTCGATGCACAGGGTGTAGCCAACAGAATGCAGAGCCGTTCCAAGTACGGCGCAAAACGTCCAAAGAAGAAGTAATAAAACTCCGAATAATTTTGAAAACAACCGCTCATGTGGGCTTTTATATAGCCAAAAGCAGGGAGCACCTGCCATTGGCGTCATAGAAGACTTCACATTGGCAAACGGGAGTTTTGTCACTTTCGAGTACCGATGAATTCAGACTGTGAAGGAGGGAAGCGAAGTGCCAAGAAGAGGTCAAATCGCTAAACGTGATGTATTGCCAGATCCAATGTACAATTCCAAGCTGGTAACACGTTTGATCAACAATATCATGTACGACGGTAAGAAGGGCGTTGCCCAGAAGATCGTCTACGGTGCATTCGAAATCGTAACCGAGAAGACCGGAAAAGATGCTCTGGAAGCTTTCAAGGAAGCTCTGGAAAACATCATGCCGGTTCTGGAGGTAAAGGCTCGCCGTATCGGCGGTGCTACCTACCAGGTACCAATGGAGGTTCGTCCAGCAAGAAGACAGACCCTGGGTCTGAGATGGCTGACCAACTACTCCAGAGCTCGTTCCGAGAAAACCATGAAAGAGCGTCTGGCCGGCGAGATCATTGATGCAATCAATGGAACCGGCGGTGCCGTCAAGAAACGTGAGGATACTCACAAGATGGCAGAAGCGAACAAAGCTTTCGCACACTACAGATTCTAATCAGGACAGTTGCAGAACGGCAGCGCCCGGACAGATTGCTTCGGGCCTGCTATTCTGGCTGATTCTGGTTTTTTACTACCCGAATATGAATTGTGAAATATTGCGAAGGAGGACAATATGCCAAGAGACGTATCATTGGAAATGACTCGCAATATCGGCATAATGGCGCACATCGATGCTGGTAAGACTACCACCACTGAGCGTATTCTGTACTACACCGGTATCAACCACAAGATCGGTGAGACTCATGATGGCAGCGCGACGATGGACTGGATGGTGCAGGAGCAGGAAAGAGGTATTACCATTACCTCCGCTGCGACCACCTGCTACTGGAAGGGCCACCGTATCAACATCATCGATACTCCTGGACACGTTGACTTTACAGTAGAGGTAGAGCGTTCCCTGCGCGTCCTCGACGGCTCTGTAACAGTAATGTGTGCTAAGGGCGGCGTTGAGCCACAGTCCGAGACTGTATGGCGCCAGGCTGATAAGTACCATGTTCCGAGAATGATCTATGTCAATAAAATGGACATCATGGGTGCAGACTTCTACAATGTTCTGAACATGATCCATGACCGTCTGAAATGTAATGCTGTTCCGATCCAGCTGCCAATCGGTGCCGAAGCGTTCTTCGAGGGCCTGATCGACCTGGTAGAGATGAAGGCTTACATTTACAACGATGACATGGGCAAGGATATCTCGGTTGTTGATATCCCGGAAAACATGAAAGATCAGGCGGAAGAATACCGCACCAAGATGATCGAGTCCATCTGCGAACAGGACGAGGAACTGATGGAAAAATACCTCAACGGTGAGGAGCTGACCATCGAGGAGATCAAACACGCAATCCGTGTTGACACCATCGCCAACAGAATGGTTCCGATCTGCTGCGGTACTTCCTATAAAAATAAAGGTGTCCAGAAGCTGCTCGATGCGATTGTCGACTACATGCCGGCTCCAACCGACATCCCGCACATCAAAGGCGTCAGCCTGGACAGCGACGAGGAGGAGGAAAGACCTTCTTCCGACGACGCTCCGTTCGCAGCTCTTGCATTCAAGATTGCGACCGACCCGTATGTTGGTAAGCTCTGCTTCTTCCGCGCATATTCCGGTATTGTCAACACCGGCGACACCGTCCTCAACGCAACCAAGGGTCATACCGAAAGAATTGGCCGTATCCTGCAGATGCACGCGAACCACAGAAAAGATATCGAAGCCTGCTACGCAGGTGATATCGCTGCCGCAGTAGGCCTGAAGAAGGTCACCACCGGTGACACCCTGTGCGATCCTAAATACCCGATCATTCTGGAAACCATGGAGTTCCCGGAACCGGTTATCCGCGTTGCGATCGAGCCAAAGACCAAAGCTGGTCAGGAGAAGATGGGTATCGCGCTGGCGAAGCTGGCAGAAGAGGACCCGACCTTCAAGACCTACACTGATGAAGAGACTGGCCAGACCATCATCGCTGGTATGGGTGAGCTGCATCTGGAAATCATCGTTGACCGTCTGCTGCGTGAATTCAAGGTAGAGGCTAACGTTGGTAAGCCGCAGGTAGCTTACAAAGAGACCATCCGCAAGCCGGCAGACGTCGACATGAAGTACGCTCGTCAGTCCGGTGGTAAAGGTCAGTACGGTCACGTTAAGATCAAGGTTACTCCGAACGAGTCTGGCAAGGGCTACGAGTTCATCAACAACGTTGTCGGCGGTGCGATTCCGAAGGAATATATCCCGGCTGTTGATGCTGGTATCCAGGGTGCAATGCAGGCAGGCGTACTCGCCGCTTACCCGGTTGTTGACGTCAAGGTAGAGCTGTACGACGGTTCTTACCATGAGGTCGACTCCTCCGAAATGGCCTTCAAGATCGCTGGTTCTATGGCGTTCAAAGAGGCTATGAAGAAGGGAGATCCGGTCCTGCTCGAGCCAATCATGAAGGTAAGCGTCATCACTCCAGACGATTATCTGGGCGACGTTATCGGCGACCTGAACTCCCGCCGTGGTCAGATCCAGGGCATGGATGCAAGACACGGCGTTCAGCAGGTCAACGCATTTGTTCCGCTGTCTGAGATGTTCGGTTACGCCACCGACCTGCGTTCCAAGACCCAGGGCCGTGGCCAGTACACCATGGAGCCTTCTCACTATGTAGAGGTTCCGAAGAGCATCGCGGAGAAGATCATCTCCTCCAGAACAAAAGGCGAATAATCGCCTTTTGGGTGGCGATGAGGCCAACAAAAAGCTTTTTTATGCGAATAATTAAGCTTTTTTACAGCTTGGCCCTTGATTTTTAAGCGATTCCTTGATACAATACGAATTGTAACATACACAAATACGATTACGGGAGAACACTCCCGTATTAAAGGGAGGAAACAACAATGGCAAAAGCGAAATTCGAAAGAACCAAGCCACATGTTAACATTGGTACTATCGGCCACGTTGACCACGGCAAAACCACTCTGACCGCTGCTATCACCAAAGCTCTGTCCCTGAAAGGCCAGGCTAAGTTTGAGGATTATGCAAACATCGATAAGGCTCCAGAGGAAAGAGAACGTGGTATCACCATCAACACCGCTCACGTTGAGTACGAGACCGACAAGAGACACTACGCTCACGTTGACTGCCCAGGACATGCTGACTATGTTAAGAACATGATCACTGGTGCTGCTCAGATGGACGGTGCTATCCTGGTTGTATCCGCTGCAGACGGCCCGATGCCACAGACCCGTGAGCACATCCTGCTGGCTCGTCAGGTAGGCGTTCCTTACATCGTTGTATTCATGAACAAAGTTGACCAGGTTGACGACCCAGAGCTGCTCGAGCTGGTAGAGATGGAAATCCGTGACCTGCTCAATGAGTATGACTTCCCAGGCGATGATACCCCAATCATCAAAGGTTCCGCTCTGCAGGCTCTGGAAGCTCCAGATGATCCGTCCAACCCGGCTTACGCTCCAATCTATGAGCTGATGGATGCAGTTGACGAGTACATCCCAACCCCAGAGAGAAACGAAAACCTGCCATTCCTGATGCCAATCGAGGACATCTTCACCATCACCGGTCGTGGTACTGTTGCTACCGGTAGAGTTGAGAGAGGCGTTCTGAAACTCTCCGAAGAGGTTGAGATTGTTGGCCTGCAGGAAGAGAAGATGAAGACCGTTGTAACCGGTATCGAGATGTTCAGAAAACTGCTGGACTTCGCTGAGGCTGGCGACAACATCGGCGCTCTGCTCCGTGGTGTTCAGAGAACCGACATCAAACGTGGTCAGGTACTGTGCAAACCAGGTTCCATCCATCCGCACACCAGATTCCATGGCCAGGTTTACGTTCTGAAAAAGGATGAGGGCGGCCGTCATACTCCGTTCTTCAACAACTACAGACCACAGTTCTTCTTCAGAACCACCGACGTTACCGGTATCATCAAACTGCCAGAAGGCGTTGAGATGTGCATGCCAGGCGACAACGTTGAGATGGACGTTGAGCTGATCACCCCAATCGCGATTGAGGAAGGTCTGCGTTTCGCTATCCGTGAAGGCGGCAGAACCGTAGGTTCCGGCGTTGTTACCAAGATTGCTGAGTAATTTTGGTTCTTTCAACTGAACTTTTCCAAAAGGAGTACAGCTTATGCTGTACTCCTTTTTTCTGTCTTGCGAGGGAAAGTCTCCTGGACGGCAGCTTTGGATTTGGAATATGTTTACAAAAAAACAAATCAGCTGCGCCAAAAATGACAACTGGATTACAAAATTTAAAAAAATCTCTTGATAATTTGTAATTTATATTGTATACTGAACAGTAGATAAGTTTTTAAAAAATGAATTTCTTCCGTCGCAAAAACATAGACTGACAGAAAGGAGGCGGCACGGAATGAAATGGAAAAAACAGGTAGCATCATTGTGCTTGATGCTGGCAATGACAGTGGGGATGAGTGCCGTCTCTTATGCGCAGTTCCCATTTCATCTGATGATTGGATCGGCGGCTCCGGTCACTCTCAGCGAACAGCAGGGCTACCAGCTGGCTTTGGAGCAGGCAGTGGTCAAACATACAAGCAGGACAACATCTCTGCTCTCGCTGCCACAGAATGAGGCTCTGGAGCAGCAGGAGCAGCCGCACTTTTACCCTGGAGACACTCTGTATATTCCGTTGCAGGAGGCGGGCGGCCAGGAGCTCTACACGGAGAAGAGCTGTCCCTCTAACTGGGAGTTTGTCGCGAGCGGATTTGACCCAAGGGCAGTGGAGGAGGTTCGCTGGGCAAATGAGAACGGCGCATTGACCATCGCAATTGACTTTGCCTCAGTTCTCTCCCAGTCGGAACCGATCGAGCTTGCCGGTTCGATTACCTTGCGCGATACGCAAAGTGGGTATGAGCTGGAGCCGCTGCTGGTAGAAGGTAGCTTTGGCAATGTGACCAGGGAAGTCCTGCCACACAGTGTCAACCACATTTCCTCCCCGATGAACCTGTACGCGGGCGAAATCTATAATGGCGAGGCTGTCACCCTTTCCTTCGGAGATGGGGTTTACCTAAAAGAGGCGGTGCTGGAGCAGGGGGAGACCATCTACCTCAATCTGGACACCAGCTTTGATTCCGAGATCGCCAATCAATATCATTCCTTCGACATCCAGTGCTACAACTTCCGCGGCGACGAGGACAGCTTTGTGCAGCCAGCCAAGCTCTGTCTGCCGATGAAGTGGTCCGACACCTATGTTTATGAGATGGTGGACGGGGAACTGACTCCGGTGCAGGCGCAGGTGGATGAGGAAAACGGACAGGTTTGCTTTACGGTTGAGTCGTTGGGCTACTATATCGTTTCTCCCATCCTGATGACAGAATGAAATTTTACAACATAACGACGAAAAAAGGCTGTGTGGAAAATTTCCACACAGCCTTTTTTCGTCTTATTTTTACCAAAAAGAACAAAAATAGCTACTGAAATTTGTAATGTATTAAGTGGTGACAGGTATTGTGCAATACAAGGTACTGTGCTATAATACAGGTAGGGAGGGAAGAGAATGAACACACAATTTCGCAAAGGAGTCATCGAAATGTGCGTCCTGGCACTGATTGACCGCAAGGACATGTATGGCTACGAAATTGTCCAGAGCATCGCCTTCTACACCGAGATCAATGAGGGGACGGTCTATCCCATCCTGCGGCGGTTGACCCAGGAGGAATATTTTGTGACCTACCTGAAGGAGAGCACCGTTGGACCCGCCCGCAAATATTACCACATCACTGAAAAGGGAAAGGGTTACCTCGGTTCGCTCAAGGCGGATTGGGACGATTTTTCAAAGATGGTCAACGATATTTTGAGAGGTGAGGAAATTGAATAAACAGGAATATCTGGAGCGCCTGCAGGCGTGTCTGAAACATAAATTATCCAAGGAAGAAATCGAGGATATCATGCGCGACTACGCGGAGTACTTTGAGGAAGGGCGCCGGCAAAGCAAGCAAGATTCGGAGATTGCTGCCAAGCTCGGTGACCCAGAACTGGTGGCCGAGCAGCTCATCGAGGAAAGCCAGGAGCAGCAGGTCGAATATAAGGTTCCCGGAAAAGGAAAAGAGAAAAAGCTCGGCGAGTATGTCGGGGAGTATTGGAAAAAAGCCAAACAGAAATTCCATGACTGGGATCATGGGGAGGCTAAACACACAGCACAACAGGAGGAGGACACAGCAGAGGAAGCGGAACAGGGCGAACCGGAAAATCTGGAGCAGGAGGAAATGGAAAAGCAGACGGTTCCGAAGAAAGAGCCCAGACCACGCCGTGAAAAATTCGGCGGTGACGGCGTGCTTGTCCGCTCGCTGAAGGTGCTGGCAAGGGCGTGCAGATGGTGCGCCATCCTGTTTGTCTGCTTCTGGCTGATGCTGCTGGCGCTAGGAATCAGCGGCCTGCTCGCTTTGACGGCAGGAGGCGTGTTGGGCGCACTTCTGTGCGTGATTGTCTTCTGTGGCCTTGGCTTTTTACTGGGCCTGCTGGGCATCATCCTTTCCGGATTTGGTTTTGCCATTCTCGGTAGCTGGAGCGGCGTCGCGATTGTATCCGCCTCGGTGGCCTGCCTTGCCCTCACCGTTTTGCTGGAGATGCTGCTGGTCCGCTGCCTGCGCTTCTGCTGGGGCGTGTGCAAGCAGGTTGTCCGCTATGCACTGAACGCCTGGGAGCGGATGCTCGACCGTCTGGGCGCGTGGCTGGGCATCCCAGAGACAAAAGAGAAGCGGGAAAAAGAGCCCGAGGAGCCAAAGCCAGAGCGGGTAGAGGTGGAGATGCTGCCGCCTTCGATGCCGGCAACGGTAGAGGCACAGCAGCCACAGAACGACCAGGAGGAGGGATGTTAGAATGAAAAAAGCAATGATCTTTACAGCGGCCTGCCTGGTGGCGGGCGTTGCCGGACTGGCGGTCAGTCTGCCGATGGCCGCACAGGACGCACTGGATATCTATAACGATGCGGCGGCCTCGACGGAAAATCCGTACAGCCAGCTGGACCTCCCGGCGGGCGTGACCAGTCTGCGGCTGGTCAACCGCGACAAGCGGGGGCAGATTTATGTCGAGGTACGCCAGTCGGCAGATAACCAGATCCATCTCTACACCTATGAAAATCGTCTGACCGGCAGCTATGATGCCCAGGTCAGCACCGAGGGACAGAGCGCACAGATTGACCTGACCGAAAAGGAGCTGGAGCGACAGCTTGTTACCCTCTCCAGAGCGGGACTGGTTGAGCTGCTGCGCTCTGAGATGGAGTTTGACGGCAGCCTGATTCTGGAGGTGCCCACCGACGCCACCATCACCAATTCCGGCACCGATGGCGTCCATTTCGGCGTGATGGGCGGGGTCGAGTTTGTCAACGCCGACATCATCCGCGACTATGGCTACGTTCCATCCGACAATGAAACCTGGAAGCAGCGCTACGAAGAAGCGCAGGGCAATCTGCTTGATCTGCAAGACAATGTTGGAAATCTGCAGGAAGAAAATACTGCTCTGCAGAATACATTGGAACAATGTTATGATTCATGGGACTCCTACTGGGGAGAGAACCCCACCGAGGATTGGAGCGAACGGTCGGAGACAACCACCGAGGAGGCTTCTGAGGAAGCCAGCGATGCGGAAACGACGACAGAAGAAAGCGCTCGCCTGGTTACTCCCGCGGAGGTATTGCAATTGGAAGAAGTCAAGCTCAAACGCAAGGATGAGTTCCGCACCTATCAGCGGGAGGAGTCGGTCTCCGATTACCTGAAGGCCCTGCAGAATCTGGACGGTATGATTTTCGACGCACGCAAAAACCAGGTGATCTATGCGGGCAGGGAGGATCTGCTTCCATTGATGGAGGAGGTTGCAGCGCAGGTCACTTCCTACGACAGCGTGGAGGCGCTGGTTCTCGACGCGCAGAGAAACTATAACCGCGACGATATCAGCCAGGAGCAGTATAACGGCATCATCAATGCCTATGAGGAAACGATAAGAAGCCAGGAAACGGCCCTGATTGAGATGAAGGCGCAGCTTTCGGATGCAGGATACTATTGGGACAGCGCTGTCGTCTCCTCGGCAGCGGCAAACTAAAAAGTCGAGATGACTTACCCGAAATCCACTTTCCAAGATTCATCCATAAAGAAAAACACCGAGACAAACCGTCTCGGTGTTTTTTCATAGCATCATTTTACGATTTGGAATTGCCCACAACACAAACGGAACGCGACAAAATTTTCCTATAAAAACTTGGTCCCGCGAGGTAGAAGACAAGGCTTCGCACCCAACCAATCCGTGAATTGGACGCGGGCTCAGCTTACCAGAGAAATAAGATTGCAGGAACTCGGTCCCGCGAGGTAGAAGGCAAGATCTTGTACCCCACCAATTCGTGGATTGGGTGCAGGCTCAGCCTGCTGCGGGTTCAGCCCGCCAGCTTAAAAAGATTTGATGGTTTCGTCGTTGAGATGCTTGATGATCTCGACCGCCAGCTTGACGCTGTTCTTGTAGTCGGTCAGCGAAGCAAAGCCGTGGTGGGAGTGGATGTAACGAACCGGAACACCGATGACGATGACCGGTACACCGCCGTTGGAGGTGTGGATCGGGCCGCCGTTGGTGCCGCCGCCGGAACGGACAGATTCCTGAACCGGAATGCCAAGCTCGCGTCCCAGCTCAAGCGAGAAGCGCTGGAAGCGCGGATTGGTGACCATCGAACGGTCGAAGTGGCGCAGCATTGGGCCTTTCTTCATCGCGGTCTGGATGAAGTAGTCCGGGGTGAAGGTGTCGTCCGCCGGGCAGCCCTCAAAGCAGATGGCGATGTCCGGTTTGACAACGTCGCGGGTGACAAAGGCGCCGCGCTCGCCGATCTCCTCCTGGGAGGACAGAACGCCGACCACGTCAACGTCCAGATCGCTGCCCTTCAGGTCCTTCATGGTTTCCAGAACTGCCGCGCAGCCGACGCGGTTGTCGAAGGCCTTGCCCAGCATGACGTCGGTTTCCTCATTGTACTCGAAGGTGACATCCGGGACAACCGGCGCGCCGATGTGGATGTTGAATACCTTCTCAACCTCTTCCTTGGAGGTGGCGCCGATGTCGATGACCATGTCAGCGATGGTCGGGCAGGCGTTTTTCTGCGCCGCGGACAGGAAGTGAACCGGAGTGCTGGCAACGATGCCGGATACCCACTTGCCGTCATAGGTCTGTACCTTTACCTTGTGGGCCGGAACGGTGTAGTTGGACCAGCCGCCCAGAGGAAGGAAGTGCAGGGTGCCGTTTGGCTTGATGGCCTGTACGATGAAGCTGACCTCATCGCTGTGCGCATCCACCATGACAACCGGTTTTTTTCCGGTGTTTTTGTGCGCGTCGATGTAGACGTTCAGGTTGCAGTCGTGTCTGACTGCGCCCAGATCCTCGTCGTGAGCGTACTTTTCAGCGATGGCAACAACCTCGTCCTCAAAGCCGCATGCGCCGTATGCGTTGGACAGAGCTTCGATTAATTTTAAAGATTCCATTGTATATAACCTCCCTTTGAATTTCAATTGCGTGTTTTGTATTAAAGGTTTGCATAAAAAGTAATGTAAACACTTTTATATTTCGAGGATAGTATAACACAACCGGCGGGAGAGTGCAAGTTCTCCTGCGGGGATCCCCGTTATTGTCCGTTTGCTTTCGGAGGGAAAATGTTTAAGGAATCTGTATAAAAAATCAGGTGGGAACTGTAAAAAATGTTCATACACAGCGGTTAAACAGAAGGAAAAAGAGAAGAATCAGAACATATTTTATGTCAAATGACATAAAAAAAGAGCTTGATATTTGGAAGGGAATGTGCTCTCCGCAACCAATACCGGGAAGGGATAAAAAAAGATTTTGTTCAAAAGAACACGCTGCTTTTTGTCTGTATATCTAAAAAATACAGAATTTCAGATGTGATTCTTGACAGATTGCATAGAATATACTAAGATAAACACAGAAAACCTTTTGAGAGGAATGTGAGTCAAGATGAAACAAAAATTGACAGTCTCCCAGGTAATCTATGCGTCCTTCATGCTGTTCTCCATCTTTTTTGGAGCCGGCAACATGATCTTTCCGCCCCTGCTGGGTCAGCAGGCGGGCACCCAGGCGCCCACAGCGCTGCTGGGCTTCATCATTACCGATGCGGGGCTTGCGGTGCTGGGCATCATCGCGGTGGTGATCGCCGGAAACAGCATGGACAGCCTGGTCGGAAAGGCTGGAAAAAAGATTGGACTTGTTTTGACGGCGGCAGTCTATCTGCTGCTTGGTCCGCTGTTTGCGCTGCCGCGTACCGGGGCGGTCTCCTTTGAGATCGGTGTTGTCCCCTTTTTGGAGGAGGGCAGCTCCCAGTTTGTGCCGATGCTGGTGTACACAGCGGTCTTTTTTGCGCTCACCTACTTTTTCTCGCTCAAGCCCTCTAAGGTCATCGACATTGTCGGCAAGTTTATGACCCCGCTCCTGCTTCTCTCGATTTTCATTATTTTTATCGCGTCCTGGCTCAATCCCCTGGGCCCAATCGAGGAGACCTCGATTGTTTACCAGAACGGCCCATTCATCGAGGGCCTGCTGCAGGGCTACCTTGCGCTGGATGGCTTCGCGGCGCTGATTTTTGCCATCATCATGATCAATACCTTCAAGGACCAGGGGGTCACCGAGCACAAACAGGTGGTACACTACACCGTCATCGTCGGTGTCGTCGCGGTGGCGCTGCTCTGTCTGGTCTATGGAGCTCTGTGCTTTGTGGGTGCGCAGACGTCGGGAATGACGGCCTTCTCCAACGGCGGCGTAATCCTCAACTACGCGGTCTATGCGCTGTTTGGGCGCTGGGGCAACCTGATTCTGGGCGTCGCCGTCGTGCTGGCCTGCCTGACCACCTCGATCGGTCTGACCACCGCCTTCGGCGACTACTTTGCCAAGGTGCTCCCCAACTGGTCCTACCGCAAAATCATCACCGTCGTCATCCTGTTTACCTGGCTTGTCTCCAATGTGGGCCTGGACACCCTCATTGATACCGTCCTTCCGGTGTTGGTGGTGCTCTATCCGCTGGTGACGGTGCTGGTCATCCTCTCCTACTTCGATCGTTTCTGGCGCGGCCGCACCGAGGTCTATGCCTTCAGCATGGCCTTCGCGCTGTGCTTTTCCATCTTTGACGGATGCAAGGAGGCGGGCATCTCGCTGGGCGGCCTGACCGAACAGATGATGCGGTTCCCGCTGGCTTCGCTGGGGGTCGGCTGGCTGATCCCGGCATTTGTCGGCTTCCTCATCGGGGTCAGCCCCATCGGCAGAAAGATCGGGGACAGCCTTCGCGCCCGTTCTGCAAAAAAGACGCAAGCAAAATAACAAGATAGATTTGACGACAGGAGGAAAATAAGATGATTACATCCGAAAAACCGGGAGCGATCAACACCGAAGATACCTTAAAGCTGGCTATCCAGACTGCGCAGGAGCGGGGAATGGACCTGGTGGTGGCGACCAGCAAGGGCAACACCGCCTGCCGCGCAGCCGAGCTGTGCAAGGAGATGGGATTTGAGCACCAACTGGTGGCAGTCACCTGCGCCTACGGCCATCGCGGGCCGAATGAAAACGGCGTCTCGGAGGAGACGCGCATCCTGCTGCAGGACCAGGGCGTCAAGGTTGTGACCGCGGCCCATGCCCTCAGCGGCGCGGAGCGCGGAATCAGCAAGGTGTTTGGCGGGGTTTACCCGGTCGAGATTATGGCTGCCACCCTGCGGATGTTTGGACAGGGCACCAAGGTCTGTGTGGAGGTCGCGCTGATGGCGGCGGACAACGGCAGCATCGCCTTTAAAAAGCCGGTGGTTGTGGTTGGCGGCACCGCGGGCGGAGCGGACACCGCCTGCATCATCACCCCAGCCTACACCGCCTGCCTGCTCGAGACAAAGGTCAACGAAATCCTCTGCAAGCCGTCGCTGATGGAATAAGGGAAAAACACAAGGCGTTCGGGAAATTTTTCCCCGAACGCCTTTGCTGGCTGCGCTAAAATAAAATCACCGTGATGCCGTCGTTCTGCCGGCCATAGTCGACGTCGTTTTTGAGCTGCGGGCAGAGTTCAATCGCCTTTCTGCCATCCGCGGTGAAGGGGTTAAAGTCCTCCCCGCGCACATAGTGGCGGATGACGCCGCTCTTTTTGCGGTCGGCGCACAGCTTCAGACAGGCCGCTTTGATGGCGCCGCCCTGGCCGGACGAGCCGTAGCCGTGGATGACCTTGAGCGCGTGACAGCGGGCGTACTTTGCCATCCAGATTTCGTTTCCCAGCTGGGTCATCGCCTGGGAGACCAGCGGCATATTTCTTTTGATATTGACGGTTTTGCAGATCAACGTTCAACAACTCCTTGGCAGGACAGTGCGATCAGGAAGGGAGCGCTTGCTCCGAATCTGTGAAGGGTGTAGGCCTGCCGGTTTTTCTTAAATTTATTATACATCGGAAAGGTGACGAGCGCAATAACTGTGCCGTCTTGACAAAAACGATGAAGAAAGGCTACAATCAGAGAAAGAAAAGGAGGCGGCAGCGATGGAAATTACCTATCAACCAATTGAGCAGCAGGATGTGGAAAAGATCTTTGCTTACCTCAAGGAGCTCGTTCTGCGCTATGAAGATCTGGGGCAGATCGACTGCGAAAAGGTTCTTGCCTGGTGCCGCAAAAAGATCGGGCAGCAGATGGAAGACTACCGGAAAATTTTCTGCGGCGGCTGCCATGCGGGCTATGTCGCCACCCACGACGAGGGGGACAGGCTGGAGATCGACGACCTGTATCTGGCCCCGGCCTTTCAGGGAAAGGGCACCGGCACGGCGGTGCTGCGCCAGATTGTCTCGCAGGCCATGAAGGAGAACAAGACCCCTTACCTCTACGTCTTTATCCGCAACGAGGGCGCGGTGCGCCTCTACCGCCGGCTGGGCTTTGCGGTGGTGCAGGAGATTCCAAACTCCCGCTATATCATGGAGTACCGCGGCTAGCTGCCAGGAGAGAAAAGAAAAAACGCCTCCCCAATCAGGGGAGGCGTTTTGCGTCGGCTTTACAGGATGCAGTATTTGTCCATGTACTGCTCCATCAGGGAGAGCACCGAAGCGTACTCCGGCTTCTCTTTGAGGTATTCGTGGATGTCCGCCACGGTGATGATGGCGTGGACGTTGATGCCGAACTCCTCCTTGACTTCCATGACGGCGGTCTTGCCGGCATGCTGGCCGACCTCGCAGCGGTTGACCGAGATGAACATATCCGGGATGCTCACCTTGGCAGCGGCCTGCAGGACCGGAACGGTCTCGCGCACAGCGGTGCCGGCGGTGATGACGTCCTCGATGATGATGATGCGGTCGCCGTCCTGCGGCTTGTAGCCGACCAGGGAACCGCCTTCGCCGTGGTCCTTGGCTTCCTTGCGGTTGAAGAAGTAGGGCTTGTCAACGTTAAAGTCGCGGGAGAGCGAAGCGGCCGCTGCGGTGACCAGCGGAATGCCCTTGTAGGCCGGGCCGAACATCGCGTCGAAGTTATCCCCGCAGTTGTCCATGATGCACTGGGCATAGAACTTGCCGAGGGTCGCAATCTGCGCGCCGGTTCTGTAGTTGCCGGTGTTGACAAAGTAAGGGGAGAGGCGACCGCTCTTGGTGGTGAACTCGCCAAAGCGCAGCACGTCGGCGCTCATCATAAATTCGATAAATTCTTTCTTTGCTGGAGAAATCATCTGCATAACATCCTTTCCTGTTTGGTCCTGTGGTGGGGAACCTTCTTCTTTCAGTTTACCACAGCTTTCCCGATTGCTCAACCGTTTCGCACAAAAAATTCCACCTTCCGACCCGCCCTTGACGGGAGAGGCGAAAAAGGGTATAACAGAAAGGACCGTTTATTTTAAAAAGAAGGAGAACAATCCAATGCGCAATATTACCATCGACCCAACGTTAAAACAGGCCTGGCCAAAGGCAACGCTCGGCTGCGTGCAGTGCAAGGTGGTCACTCAGCCCAGCGGAGAAAAGCTGCTCGCCGAAATCGCCGGGGTGGAGACTTGGCTGCAGAGCACCCTTAAAATCGAGGAGATCAAGACCCGGGAGCAGATTGCCCAGACCCGCGCCTGCTGCAGGGCGCTCGGCAAGGATGTGCAGCGATACCGCAACTCCGCCGAGGCGATGCACCGCCGCATCCTGCAGGGCAAGGGGCTGTACCAGATCAACAACGTTGTCGATACGGGCAACCTCATCTCGATCAAGACTGGCTACTCGCTGGGCGCCTACGATGTGGAAAAGCTTGAGGGGGACATCCTCTGGACAGCCACCGGGGAGGGTGTTCACTATCAGGGCATCGGCAAGGACGCGGTCAACATCGAGTTCCTGCCGGTGCTCAGGGATGCGCTCGGCTACTTTGGCAACCCCAACAGCGACTCCACCCGCGCCATGATTACCGATAAGACCACCGAAATTCTGCTGTGCATCTACTCCTTCAGCGGCGCTGGCGGCCTGCAGCAGGCGCTGGACGACGCCTGCCGCGCCCTTGCCGCCCACTGCCAGGCGCAGGATGTGCAGGCCTGGGTGGTGGAGTAGCTCCCCGCAAGATTGCTTTTTGTAGAAAAATGTGGTAGGATGAAACTGCACATTTTTTGATAAAGGGGAGAGAAAAGGTGGGGAGCTACCTTCGGAAAAACTGGAAGAAAAGCGCACTGGTCTGCCTGCTGCAGATTGTGGAATGGGGATTTCAGGCGGGCGTGCAGCTTTTGCTGATGCAGGTTTTTGACAAGGCGCTGAGTCTGGATTTGAAAGCCTTTCTGTTTTGGAGCGCGGTGGATATGGCGGCGTGGGGCGGATATTTTCTGGTCTGCTACTTGCGGGAATCAGCCCAGGCAAGGGTGGTGCGCGCGCTCAACAACGACCTGCGGCACGACCTGTGCTGTCAGCTGCTGCAAAAGGGCTACCAGGACTACCACAAGCAGGACAGCGGCGAGTACCTTTCCTGGATGACCAACGATATCAAACAGATCGAACAGCTGGCCTGGAACCCCTTTTTTAACTGCGTGGGCAGGGCGTCCCAGGTACTTTGGGGCATTGTGGTGCTGCTGAGCCTGCACTGGTCGCTGATGGCGGCTTCGCTTGTGTCGGCGCTCATCATGTGGGCGCTGCCAAAGCTGTTTGAGAAGAGGCTGGAGCAGCTGGGAAGGCTGTGCTCCGAGCGGCAGGCGGCGGGGGTCAGCGCGCTCAAGGACCTGCTGTCCGGCCTGGATGTGCTGCGCTTTTTTGGACAGAAGGGGCGATTTCTGCGCAAGGGAGGTCAGGCCAGCGACCAGATTGAGCAGTCCTCCTGCGACCTCAGCTGCGGCAAAAGCGCGGCTGACAGCGCGATGGGCTTTGTCAGCGTGACCATCCAGATCCTGTGCGACATTTTGGTCATCCTGCTGGTGCTGCAGGGCAAGGTGCGCATGGCTACCCTGGTGGGCGCCAGCAACTTGATCGCCTGCGTGACCAATGGCCTGCATGAATTTGCGAATCTGCGCATGTCGCTGGCAGCGGGCAGGCCTTACTTTGAAAAGCTCACAGCAGAGCGGCAAGAGACAGGGCCGGTGCGCTCCCTGCCGCCGCTGCACGACGCGATTCGGATGGAGGGGATTTCCTTTGCCTACGGGGAAAAGCCGATTCTGCGCGGACAGGATTTTGTCTTTTCGATCGGCAAAAAATACGCCCTCACCGGCCCCAGCGGATGCGGCAAGTCCACCCTGTTTAAAATTCTGCTCGGCTGGCTGCCCGGCTATGAGGGCAAAATCTGGCTGGACAACATTGACGCCAGGGACTGTACCGCCGAGCAGCTGCAGCAGCAGATGAGCTACATCGAGCAGGATGTCTTTTTGTTCAACACCACCATCCGGGAAAACATCACGCTGGGCGAGGAGTTTTCCCCCGAACAGATGGAGAGGGCGCTGCGCGACAGCGCGCTGCTCGGCGACCTTGCCCGCATGCCGCAGGGCTTGGACACGGTGGTGGGGGAGGGCGGCAGCGCCCTTTCCGGCGGGCAGAAGCAGCGGGTGGCGATTGCCCGCGCGCTGATTCACAACCGCTCGATTCTGCTGGTGGACGAGGGCGCCTCGGCGCTGGACCGGGAGAACGCCGAGCTGGTCGAGCAGAGCCTGCTGCAGAATCCCGACCTGACGCTCATCCTCATCAGCCACCATTTAAGCGGCGAGCGGGAGCGGCAGTTTGATCAGGTGTACCGGATGCAGCCCTGCCAACAGGTAGGGACAAGATAAAGCGAGGGGGAGAATAGGATGCAAGGGTTAAAGGACGAGCTGTTTAATCTTCTGCAGGCAAAGGGCGCGCGGCTGATGGGGGTCGCGGATTTAAGGGGAGTGGTCAGCGGGGAGCTGACCACCGGCGTCTCGGTCGCGGTGCCGGTGTCAAAAGAGATTGTGCGGGATCTGCAGACCGCGCCAACCCTGGCCTATTATGAGGCCTACCATTCGCTCAACGCGCAGCTCAACGGAATCGTCTCCGCAGGGGCTGCCCTGTTGCAGGAGAGGGGCTTTCATGCGGTTGCCAACACCACCGACACGGTCAAGACCGACGAGAACTGGCGCTCCCCGCTGCCGCACAAGACGGTCGCCGTCCACGCGGGGCTGGGGTGGATCGGCAAAAACTGCCTGCTCATCACCGAGCGGTACGGCGGCGCGGTGCGGCTCTCCAGCCTTTTGACCGACGCGCCGCTGCCGTTTGATGCGCCGGTCGAAAAAAGCCGCTGCGGGGGCTGCAGCGCCTGTGTCGAGCGCTGCCCGGCAAAGGCCTTCACCGGCGCCACCTGGACGCCCGGCATCGAGCGGGAAAAGCTGTTCGACTGGAAGCGCTGCTACCCCGAACAGCTCAGGCGGATGAAGCAGGCCACCGGCATCGAGACCGACCTGTGCGGCCTGTGCTTTGCCGTCTGTCCCTACACCCAGCGGTATCTGCGGGAAGAATAAAAAACAAAGGGCGTTCCCATGGGGAGCGCCCTTTTCTTTATCGCGGCAGGTAGGAGAGATACTGATAGCCGTCCTCGGTCAGGCGGACGGTGAGGGCCATCTTCCGATCCGGGGCCTCCAGCTGGGAAACAGAAACGTTTAAGGTCAGCAGGTCGTACTGCTGGTCGTAGTCCTCCAGCGTGATGAGGGGCGTATAGCCCCGGCCGACTGGATGCGGTGAAAAGTAGCCGCCGTATTCCGCATTGTAATTTTCACCCGCGCGCAGCTCCTCGGCGGAAAGGCCAAAGTAGGCTTTTGCAGCCGCTTCGTAAAGGTCGGCAGGATAGAACCAACCGGTGTTTTCTCCGAGCGGGCTGGCAAAGATCGTCAGCCGTTCGCCGTAAGTATAGATGTAGTTGGAGTAGTCAAGGTACCACCCGTTGAAACCTCCGGGCGTCATCTCCTCCACTGTCCAACTGGGAGAAAGGAACATGCCGCTTCCGGTAGAGTGATAGACATGATCGGAACGGGTAACCTCTGCGCCAAATTTCAGGATGATCTCCTCGAGCAGGTGGCCGGTGATCGCCCGGTTAACGCTCTGCGGCAGATAGGAGACGTAGCGGTAGCCGTCCTCGGTCATGCGGACGGTGAGCATCATCCAGCGGTCCCGCTCTGACTCGCCTTCCAAAAACAACTTGATGTGGACAAGGTCCCCCTCCTGCTCGAAGGACTGAATCGCGGGGGAGGGCCGCTCCCCGACGCCGGGGCCTGCCAGCGCGTAGTAGGTGTTGGTGTCCGCGTGGTAGAGATCGGGGTTGTCGCGCATCTGCTCGGTGGTGGCGTCGAAGTAGCGCCGGACGTCCGCCTCGTAGATTTCAGCGGGGTAGGCCCAGCTGCCGTCTTCGGCGCGGAACAACTCCTCTCTCTCCTCGTCGGAATAAAGCTGGGAAACGATTCCTGTATACCAGCTGAAGAAGTCGGTGCCGTCGGCGTCGTCGATGGTCCACCGGTCGTGGTAGTACAGGCTGACAACGCTGGTCTGCAGTACGCCGTTTGCCGACGAAGCACCAAAGTTGAGCACCGCATTCCACACCAGTTTGTCATCGGCCTGGTAGGGGGCGTCCGCTGGGGCGGGTTGCTGCTGCCCGGCGCTTTCCGGTTCGCCGGCACTTTGTTGGTCGGCAGGTGCGTCCGTCGCGGTGTCCTCCTGTGGGGCGGCGGTGTCCGCGGCAGACGATTCTGTTTCGGCGGGAGCGGGGGCTTGCTGCCCAGAGCCCCCGCGCTCCGAGCAGGAGCTCAGCGAAAACAGCAGGCAGACAGCCAGCAAAAGGGAAAGAAGGCGGGACGATTTCATGAGGACTCCTCCTTTAGAGCTATATGTTACTACCAATATAGCATAAAAGATGAGAAAAGGAAAGAGCAAAATGGGCGGACTGCAAAAATTCCCTGCAGTCCGCCCGTAAAAAAATAGATTTAATACCCGATGATGAGATACAGCCCCAGCCCCACCACGCCGGTGCCGACCATGACCCAGATGGGGTTGAGTTTCCACCTGCGCAGCACAAACAGCGCCGCGACAAACAGCAGGGCCGCAATCCAGTCCAGATCCGCGGGGTTGAGCGAGGCCGCCGCGCCGTTCCACAGCGCCGTTACCAAAATGGAAACGCCCGCCGAGGCGATCATCGCGACCACCGCCGGGCGCAGTCCGCCCAGCACGCCCTGCACCACCGACAGGGTGCGGTAGCGGTAGTAGACCCAGGCCAGGGTCAGCACGATGATGCAGGAGGGGAAGACGCAGCCGATGGTGGCGATGATGGCGCCCGGCAGCCCGGCGATGCGGGTGCCGACAAAGGTGGCCGAGTTGATGGCGATCGGCCCCGGCGTCATCTGGGAGATGGTGATGATGTCCACAAACTCCTGCATCGTCAGCCATCCGTGCAGGTCCACCACCTGATGCTGGATTAAGGGCATGGCCGCGTAGCCGCCGCCGATGCTGAACAGGCCGATCTGGAAAAAGCTCCAGAAAAGCTGCAGAAGAACCGTCATGGCTACTCACCCGCCTTTCCGTTTTTCTCGTCGTGCAGGGTGGCAGCAAGGCCGATCACCGCGCAGACTAAAATGATGAGGATGACGTTGACATCAAAGAAGCAGGCGGCGATAAACGAGCCGAACATGATGAGGATGGGCAGCCAGAGTTTTTTCTTGAGCACGTCCCAGCCCATCGAGATGACCACGTCCGCGATGACCGCCGCCACACCGGCCTGCATGGCGCGCAGCACCAGCTGCACAATCAGGCTGTTCTGGAAGGCGGTGTAGGCCACCGAGATGACCGAAAGGATAATCAGCGGCGGCAGCACGGTGCCCAGCACCGTCACCAGCGCGCCGAACAGGCCGGCCAGCCGGTAGCCGATCAGGATGGAGGCGTTGACCGCGATGGCGCCGGGGGAGGACTGGGCGATGGCGGTCAGGTCGAGCATCTCCTCCTCCTCAATCCAGTGGTACTGTTCCACAAACTTTTTGCGCATCAGCGGGATGATGACATATCCGCCGCCAAAGGTGAAGGCGCTCAGATAAAAGGTGGAGCAGAAAAGTTTGCGGTAGAAGGCAAAGTCTTTTTTCAATCCAATCCATCTCCTTTTTTAAAAAATCGAGTTGCGATAAGGTCATTATAAGAAAATTTGCCGGGGATGTCGAGACGTTTTAGTCGATTTATAGAAAAATCTTTGGAGAATTCTACAGAATGGACAAAGAAATTGACGGCCGGACAGAAAAATAGTATCATAAGAAAAGCTGACATTTTCGGCTGTGAAAGGAGAACAAAGGAGATGGCTTTTACCAGCTCGATTTTTTTATTTGTCTTTTTCCCGCTGTGCCTGGGCGGCTACTATCTGGCGGCAGGGGTGGAGCGCGGCGTCGCTGCGCTGCGGCGGCTGCGCCTGCCCGACCTGTTTTTGGTCTGCGCAAGCATGGTGTTTTACGCCTGGGCGGCCTTTGATGGGGCGCTGTGGCTGGTGGGGTATGTGCTGCTGGCCTTTCTGCTCGGGCGCGTCATCGCCGGGATGCCAAAGGGGACGCCGGCGCGGCTGCTGGCGGCGGGGTGCTCGGTGCTGGTTGTGGTGCTGATGCTGGTCTACTTTAAGTACTACAACTTTTCGGCCACCACGGTCAACCGCCTGTTTTCGCTCTCCATCGCTACCCGCAGCATCGTCGCGCCGCTGGGCGTCTCGTTCATCACCTTTTCGGCGGTGTCCTATTTTGTGGACATCTCCCGCGGGGACGCAAAGCCGGGGAGCCTGCTCGACACGGCGCTGTACCTGACCTTCTTCCCGAAGGTCATCTCCGGCCCGATTGCCCACTGGAAGGACTTTGCCCCCTTTGTCAACGAGCACGAGCGCCGGTTTGACAGCGCGCTCTTTCTGCAGGGACTCAACCGCATCGTCATCGGCTTTGCCAAAAAGCTGATTCTGGCGGACATCTTCGGCGCGCTCATCGCCGAGATCGAGGGCAACCTCAGCGTTGGGATGGACCAGCCCACCGCCTGGGGCGTCGCCTTTTTGTATATGCTGCAGATTTACTACGACTTTTCCGCCTACTCGGACATCGCCATCGGCCTGAGCGAACTGTTCGGGATTCGCATGAAGGAAAACTTCAACTTCCCCTACATCTCCCGCTCGATCACCGAGTTCTGGCGGCGGTGGCACATCTCGCTGGGCACCTGGTTCCGGGAATACCTCTACATCCTGCTGGGCGGCAACCGCAAAGGCAAGGGGCGCACCCTGCTCAACCTCTTTGCCGTCTTTCTCGTCACCGGCATCTGGCACGGCGCGGGCTACAACTATATCCTGTGGGGTGCCATCAACGGCGTCATGATCGTGCTGGAACGCTGCGTGCGGGACAAGGGCTGGTACCAGAAGATTCCGGGCCTGGTCAAGTGGGCCTTCACCATGTTTGTGGTGCTGATGAGCTGGCAGGTGTTCCGGCTGGAGAGCATGAGCGGCATCGCGCAGTTTTTCGGCATCCTGTTTGGCGCGGTGGAGTTTTCCGCGGTCAACTTCACCTGGCAGTACTACTTCGATGCGCGCATCGTGGTGCTGATGGTGATCGCCACAGTCGGGGCGCTGGCGCTGGACGGCGGCTGGGCCAAAAAGGTTCACGCCAAAATCCAGTCGAGCGCGCCGCTGTTTTGTGTCGCGCAGCTGGCGCTGTTGCTGCTCATGGTGCTGTCGGTGATGTTCATGGTCAACTCCACCTACAGCCCATTCATCTATTTTCAGTATTAAGGAGGGGATAAATTGATGAAAAAATTACAAGTTGTATTTATCGCCCTCTTTTTTGTGCTGCTTGCGCTGCCGCTGGCCTTCTTTAACTGGGAGGAAAACGTCGTCTCCGAGATCGACAACCGCCAGCTCACCAACAATCCCTTCGGCCCCAACGCCGAGCCGGGCGCGGACCTGACCGCTTCGCTGGAGAGCTATGTGCAGGACCGCATCGGCTTTCGCGACGAGATGATCCTGGGCTACACCCTGCTCAACGACCAGCTCTTCCACAAGATGATCCACCCGCTGTACGAGTACGGCAAGGACGGCTACGTCTTTTTTAAGCAGAAGCAGAACGTGCAGTTCGGTGACTACCACATCGCCTTTGCCGAGATGCTCGCCGAGATTCAGGATTACTGTCAGGCGCGGGACGTTCCGTTCCTCTTTGTCCTCAACCCCGAGAAGGCCGCTGTCTATCCCGACAAGCTGCGGGACGGCATCCACTATGACCGCAGCTGGGTGCAGCAGTTTGAGCAGAAGCTCGACGAGCTGGGAGTCAACTACATCGACAACACCCAGCTGCTGCAGGACAGGCGCGCCGAGGGCGAGCAGGTGTTCAACAAGGTCTACAACGCCGGCCACTGGAACGACCTGGGCGCCTTTTATGGGGTGAACAACATCCTGGAATCGCTGTCCGGATTCTTCCCGTCGATTCAGCCAAACGAGCTGAGCGACTTTGCCGTCACCGAGACGCTGCAGGAGACGCTGCTCTCCTCCCAGTTCCCCATCCACGAGTACGAGCCCACCTTCGGGCGGCTGTGCGAACTGGAAGTCAAAACCGAGGAATACGATGCCGAGGTCGCGCGCAACAGCCAGCACCGGGGCTTCGGCTACTTTGTCAACCCCGAAAATGTGGCGGCGGGCGCGCCGAAAACGCTGGTGTTCCAGGGCAGCTACATGAATGAGATGGGCTTTAAGTTTTTGCAGACCGGCCTTGGCGAATACATTTACGTCCATAACTATGAAAATCTGATGGACTTTGACTACTATTTTAACATCTTCCAGCCGGAGTGCGTGGTGGTGGAGGTGGCCGAGTACACCGTCAACAGCGGCTACTTTAACGCCGAGCGGGTGGAAAACTTCTCGCTCAACCCTGTCCTCACCCTAGACGATGCTGCCCGGCAGGCGGACAGAGAAGCTCTTTCCCCGCAGATTGCTGAAGGCGAGCGCCTTTCCACCCTGACCGTCTCGCTGCCGGAAGGGACGCGGTATGCCTACCTGCTTTCGGAGGGGAGAACCTTTGACCTGATAGAGGGCGAGCAGGGCTGGCAGGCATCGGTGGAGAAGGAGAACCTCTCCGCTGACTACACCGTGGTCGCGGTCGGCGCGGATGGGGAGCAGACGAGGTACCGATAAAACAGAAAAATGGGAGCTTTCCAAAAGCTCCCATTTTTTTATGCTTTTTTGACGCTCCGGCAGCCAAGCCAGCAAAAGGCAATCCGTAGTAGAAAAGACAAAATATGAATATTGGAACCCAAAAAGACCAAATGCACTGGCGATAGCATCAGAATGAGCGAATAAATTAGATTGAGGATGGTGGAGGAGAGCACGATCTCCGGGTAGAAAAAGGAATTGATCCAGGCGGGGCGCACAAAGGGCATCAGAATGAGGATGAGAAAGAAAAAGGAGGGCAGGTTGAGCAGCAGAATGGTCTGGCGGGTGCTGCTCAGCCACTTGCGCAGCAGGCGAGAGAGAAGCATCCAGAACAGCAGGAAACCGAGGCTGAGCAGAATGTTGTAGAGCGGAAGTTGGATGGAGAAAATCATTTGTTGGAACAGCATCCCGATGGGAATTGGGAGAAAGCCCAGCAGCACGGCGAGCAGGCGTTTCATGGACAGGACCTCCTGACAAAATAGATTCCGTATAAGAAAATGATAGCAAATCTTTACGGAGAAATCAATAGAGCAAAATGACAAAACTAGCACAGTTCTAACCCCGGACATCCCCCGCATACACATAAACCGGAAACCAACAACAGGAAGGACGGTATGGGTATGAACAACAACGAGGAAAAAAGAAGCGTCGGCGCGCACAACCTGATTCTGGAGGAACGGGGAAACCTGACCATCACCGGGGTGGAGGATGTGGACAGCTTCGATGAGGAGACGGTGGTGGTCTACACCGGGCTGGGGGAGCTGACGGTGCGGGGCAGCGGACTGCACATCAACAAAATTGACGTCGAGGCCGGGGAGCTGAGCCTGGAGGGACAGATCGATTCCCTGAGCTACGCCGACCAGCCGGCGGCGCGCGGCGGCTTCTTCGCAAGGATGTTTCGATAGATGATGACCGACCTGACCCTGGCCAAAGAGACCAGGCTGTTTTTGCTGTCGATAGTGGTGGGGGTGGGGCTGTCGCTGCTGTACGACCTGCTGCGCGTGCTGCGGCTGCAGACCCGGCACCGCCCCATCGTGGTGTCGCTGGAGGACCTGTTCTACTTTCTTGTCTGCGCTGCGGTCACCTTCGGCTTTGCCCTCAAGGACAACAGCGGCCAGATCCGCGGCTACATCCTCATCGGCGAGCTGCTGGGCTGGGGATGCTGGCACCTGAGCGCGGGGGAGGTGGCGGTGAAGATTGCTTCCGCTGTCTTTACGCTGCTGCGCAAGGCTGCTTTGCTGGTGATGCGGGTGGCGCTTTTCCCGCTTTACTGTGTCTGGAGGCTGGTGCGCGGCCTGCTGCGCCTTTTGTCGAGGCCAATGAAACTTTTTTTAAAAAAAGTTATGCAAACCCAGAAATATAACTTGAAACGAAAGCAGATGATGTTGTATAATCTAAGTAGTCGATTTCAACAAAAGCGGCAGAAAGGGGAAGAACGCCATGGTGACCAAAAGGAAAAAACACAGTAAAAACCGCCTGCTGCTGGCAGCCATGATTGTGTTCGTGGCGTTTTGCTCTTTTAAAATTGTGGGCACGCAGATGGAGGTTTCGGAAAAACAGTACCAGCTCCAGCAGCTGGAACAGAGCATCGAGGAGCAGCAGAAGCTCAACGAGGAGCTGGAAAACCAGCTGGAAAAGGGAAAGACCGACCAGACCGAGATCGTTGGCAAAGCCGCTTATGAGCAGTACGGGTATGGCTATCCGGACGAGCACATCTACATTGACAGCCAGGCAAGCTAAAACAGCCGGCAACGGGCTGACGAAAAGATTGAGGAGGACGCAGGAAACATTATGCAGTTAGCAATTGGAGACATTCTGGAAGGAAAGGTGACCGGCATCACCAAGTTCGGAGCGTTTGTGGAGCTGGGAGAAGGCAAGACCGGCATGGTCCACATTTCCGAAGTGTCCACGGACTATGTTGAGGACATTTCCCAGTACCTCAAAAAGGACCAGGTGGTCAAGGTGAAGGTCATCAACATCACCGACGAGGGCAAGATCAGCCTGTCCATCAAAAAGGCGATGCCCCGCCCGCAGCGCCCGGAGCAGGACAAGGCGGCGGGACGCGGTGCCGGCCCCAGAAATAATTCCAGGAATTTTGGCGGCAAGCGTTATGAAAACAAACGCCCGTTCAGTCCTCAGCAGGTCAGCAGCTATGAGTGGAACCCGCACCGCAACGAGAATGCTTCCTTTGAGGATATGCTCAACAAGTTTAAACAGACCAGCGACGACAAGATGTCTGACCTGAAAAAGTATCGCGGCGAGGTCAAACGCGGCTCCGCAAACCGCCGTTCCCGCCAGGACTAATCTTAGATGAAGCAAAAGAGAAGCCGCAGGGCTTCTCTTTTTTTGCAGGAGGGAGAAGGATGGCATTTGACTGGAGGCCCCTGACGGGCAAAATCACCGCCGCCTTCCGGCAGGAGCTGGGGGAGAATCTAACCGGCATCTACCTGCACGGATCGGCGGCCTTTGGCAGCATGAGCGAGGGGAGCGACCTTGATTTTATCGCTGTCACAGAGCGCCCGCCCACGCAGGAGCAGAAGGAGCATTTGATCGCCGCCCTGCTGCAGCTGGAACGGGAAGCCCCGGCAAAGGGGCTGGAGATGAGCGTGGTGCTGCTGCGGGACTGCCGGGACTTTGTCTACCCCACGCCCTACCAGCTGCACTATTCCCCCATGCACCGCCGCGCCTTTGAACAGGACTTGGCTGGCTATTGCCGGAGGATGCAGGGGATGGACTATGACCTTGCGGCCCACTTCACCGTCATCCGCAGGGTGGGAATTGTGCTGTTTGGCATCCCAATCCGGGAGGTGTTCGGGCCGGTGCCGTTTGCGGATTATCTCGACAGCATCTGCCGGGACGTCGCCGGCGCCGCACAGGACATCCTGCACACGCCGCTGGACACCGCCCTCAACCTCTGCCGGGTGCTGGCCGCGGCGCGGGAGGGGCTGGTGCTCTCCAAGGCGCAGGGGGCACAGTGGGGGATGCAGCATCTGCAAGGGCAGTACCGCCCCCTTCTGATGCGGGCAGCGAGCTGCTATGAGCAGGGGGCGGCCCTTGCCTGGGACAGCGGCGAGCTGGAAGATTTTGCGCAGGACGTTTTGGACCAAATCCACGACCGGTTGTTGAAAATGCAGCCCGGCCGGGTGTATAATAAAGAAAAAGAACACCGCACAAAGGAGGAAGCAAGGATGGAAATGATGTTCGGGGAAAGATGGTGCAAGGTGGAAATCTACAACGAGTACCTCAAGAAGATTCCCAGCCTGTTAAGCCAGATCAACACGGTGGAAAAGATGCAGCGCAAAGCCGAGACCGAGCTGCAGATGCTGCAAAGGGAGCCGGACAGCTTCAGCCGCCAGCAGTATCAGGCGCGGCTGGAATCGACCCGGGAGCAGTGTGCCCAGCGCCTTGGGGAGATGAAGGAGGAGCTAAACCTCATCCTGGGACTCAAAGAACAGCTGGAACAGGAGCTTCACCTGCGTGCAGGGGAGATCGGACAATAAAGAAAAGCCCGGAGCCAAACGCTCCGGGCTTTTTTGGTAATCCCTTTGAGGAGATTATCTTTCTTCTTTCATCTTAGCAAAGCACTCGCTGCAATAAACAGGGCGGTCTTCTCTTGGCTGGAAAGGAACCTTTGCCTCTTTGCCGCAGCTTGCGCAAACAGCGGTGAACATCTCTCTGTCCGCTTTTTTGCCGGCCTTGCGGGCGTCGCGGCAGGCTTTGCATCTCTGAGGCTCGTTCTGGAATCCTTTTTCAGCGTAGAATTCCTGCTCGCCAGCAGTGAAAACGAACTCGGCTCCGCATTCTTTGCATACTAATGTTTTGTCTTCGTACATAGCTTTTATACCTCGCTTTATCTATTCGCCCATGGACCGGAACACTGGAGAAGATTCGCCTAAAGTCGTATCGCTCTGCTGTGAGTCAAGGGCATATTTGCAACCGCGGCTTTTCCGCGATTATCAACCGGGACGGGACACAGCCTAGCGGCTGCTGTTCCTAAGCTTTCGTCTAACTCGTTGCAGGGCATTGTCAACCGCTTTGGTCGAGCAGTGAAGGCGCTGGGCCATCTCCTCATAGGAAAGTCCGCTGAGGTACAATGTTAAGGTTTCCTGTTCTAATCCAGACAAAAGGGTTTTGATTTTCTGCCTGCGCAAAAGCTCCTCCTCCTGCTGCAGGTAGACCTCCAGCGGGTCGCCGTCGCTGTCGGGGCCGGCGGCGTGTTCAAGGGAATCGATGGGCAGGTAGTCGCGCAGCGGCAGATGCTTTTGCGCTAAAGAGGCGGAGAGACACTCCACCATCCGGGAGTGGATGCACCGCCGGGCATAGGTATCAAAGGAGGCGCCGCGGGCCGGATCATAATTTTTGACCGCGTTAAAAAGGCCGATCAGCCCCTCCTGAATAAAGTCGTCCTGTTCCAGCCCCACCAGACTGTAGCGGCCGGATTTGGCTTTGATCACCGGCAAAAAGTGGGAGATCAGCTGCGCCAGGGCGTCGGTGTCCCCGCCTTTGGCCTTTTGCGCCAGCTGCTCGTCCGAGCAGTTTTTGCGTTTGTCACCGCAGCTGCCTGCATCCGTTTGGAACATTGTTTTTCTCCATCCATCTAAGATACCACTTCCTCATTATATAGTAAGCCGGGCGGTCTGTCAATTGATTTTACACCTATCTGAAAATTTTCTTTTCCCCAGAATCCGCCTGTTTTCGGGGAAAAGGGGAGAAGATCTTCCTGCCTTCGGCAATTTTAGACAAAGAACAAAGAAGAATTTTGACATCCTGTTCATTTTTCACGGTCACGGTTTGATTTCCCCTGGTGCGCATGGTATAATAAGAAAAACCATGGGGGAAAACTCCCGGAAAAGAAGAGAAGAGAATCAAGGATGGCCCTCCCGGCAGGGAGCGGCCCGGTAACAGGAGTTGTTGTTTATGAAAAAAATCCATGTAGAAGTATGCGTCTGCACCGCCTGCGTGATGAACGGTTCGGTGGACCTGATGGAGTCGGTGGAAAGCCTGCGCGAGCTGCGCGGCCAGATGGAGGAGGGCTTTATGACCGAGCCGCAGGGCGAGCTGGAGATCACCACCAACAAGTGCCTGGGCGGGGTGCCGCACCAGGAAGATTCCCCGGTCGTCGCGGTGGAGGGCAAGGTCTTTAAAAAGGCGGACGCCGAGACGGTAATGGCTTACATTGTAGACTGCGTTCGAGAGAACGAGCAATAAATCCAAAAACCAAAGAGAATAAAAAATAAGCAGGAGACCAAAACAGGAGGAAAAGAACGATGAGAGGGATCACAACGCCGGTCACCAAAATCAGAAGACAGGTCTTTACCGAGATTGCCCGTCTGGCCTATGAGGACGGGGACTATTCCCGGATCGAGGAGCTGCCGTACACCATCATTCCCGGAGAGGTCGCCAACTACCGCGACAGCGTCTTTAAGGAGCGCGCCATCGTCGGTGAGCGGCTGCGCCTGGCAGTCGGATTGCCGCTGCGCCCGGTGGACCAGCACGCGCCGGTTTCGCAGGGAATGAACGACAGCGCCATCGCCGACATGTTTTATGAACCGCCGCTCATCAACGTTATTTCCTTCGCCTGCAACGCCTGCGAGGAGACCAGCTACACCGTCTCCAACCTGTGCCGCAACTGCCTGGCCCACCCCTGCACGGTGGTCTGCCCGGTCAAGGCAGTCAGCATCGTCAACGGCCGCTCCCAGATTGACAAGACCAAGTGCGTCAAGTGCGGCCGCTGCGCCCAGGCCTGCCCCTACTCGGCCATCGTCAAAAGCGAGCGCCCCTGCGCGGCCGCCTGCGGCGTCAACGCCATCGAAAGCGACGAGTACGGCCGCGCCAAAATCAACTACGACAAGTGCGTCTCCTGCGGCCAGTGCCTGGTCAGCTGCCCGTTCAGCGCCATCGCGGACAAGTCCCAGATCTTCCAGCTGATCCAGGCCATCAAGCGCGGAGACCAGGTCATCGCTGAGGTGGCTCCGGCCTTTGTCGGACAGTTTGGCCCGCTGGCCTCCCCGGAAAAGGTGCGCGCCGCACTGCGCAAGGTCGGATTTGCGCACATCTATGAGGTGGCCCGCGGCGCGGACATCGGCGCGGTGGAGGAGGCGGAGGAATTCATCGCCAACGTGCCCACCGGCAAAAAGCCGTTCCTGGCGACCTCCTGCTGCTACTCCTGGATTATGATGGCGCAGAACATGTTCCCGGAGATCGCGCACTGCATCTCCGACTCGATGACCCCGATGGTCGCCACCGCGCGTATCATCAAGGAGAAGCACCCGAACGCCCGCGTGGTCTTTATCGGTCCCTGCGCCTCCAAAAAGCTGGAGGCGATGCGCGCCGACATCCGCAGCGACGTCGACTTTGTCATCACCTTTGAGGAGCTGATGGGCATCTTCCAGGCCAACGGAATCGAGTTCTCCGACCTGCAGGACGACACCGGCTTCAACCACGGCGCCACCGCCTCCGGACGAGGCTACGGCGTAGCGGGCGGTGTGGCCAAGGCGATCACCGACTGCATCGGTCAGATGGCGCCGGAGCTGGGCGAGATCCCAACCGACCACGCGGAGGGACTGGACGCTTGCCGCAAGATGCTGATGCTGGCCAAGGCGGGCAAGCGCAACGGATACCTGCTGGAGGGCATGGCCTGCCCGGGCGGCTGCGTCGGCGGCGCGGGCACGCTGACCAACATCCAGAAGGCCGCCAAGGCCGAGCAGGACTTTGCCGCCAAGAGCGAGTTTAAGGTTTCCACCGAGGACAAGACCGTCTTTGAAAAGCTGGGCAAATACACAAAGAAATAGTCCGGGGGAGTTGCCCCCGACGCACCCCAAAAGGCGAGGAATTTTCCTCGCCTTTTTTGGCACCATGATGCCGCGCCCCGGGAGGATTTTGTGGAGCTGGCAGCTCCTACGCCTCCTGATGCGGGCGCTCCGCCCCACGCCCCGGGGAATTTTGCAGGGACGGAGGTCCCTGCGGCCTACGATATGCGAGGGGGCAAAGCCCCCTCTGCACTCCCCTATGCGGGGGCGCTCCGCCCCTCCACCCCGGGTGACTTTCTCCCCGATGAGAAAGTCACCAAAGAATCTCCAGGGGCTGCGCCCCTTGGAACCCGCTGGTGCGAAGTCTCCGCCCTTTTCGCGCTCGCTGCGCTCCGCTCCGGCTCGCGCCGGGCTGGTTTCTGCCACTGACGCAGAGGGATTTGCCACTTTGAGGTGGTGGGCAAACCGGTCTTGTTGTTTCCTTTGGCTCCATAGAGGGAACACTTTGTGCTGTTAATCCGTGGCGCGGGAGCATTTAGTTGCACGTTTGGATGCAACTTTGGGGGCGGTTCGGGGTATAGGTGAAGGGGTAGCGGTGCAGCGCGAGCGGGGGTTCTGTGCAGTTTGTGCAGTTTGTGCAGCTTCTGTGCAGCCAACAAATGGCTTAATCAAGCCATTTATAAGGCTTGCTGCACAAACTGCACAGTGTTTTTATAAAAAGATATTTATATAGATATATAGAGAGAGGAGTTAGGAAATGACTGTGCAGTTTGTGCAGTCTGTGCACCTGCCCAGTAACTCCTATCTCTAATTGGCCCCCGGTTCACCCCGCTGCCGCGCCACCCCTGCGAGGATGCCGCAGGCCTTATACCTCCTCAGCCAATACCGCTAGGGCAGAAGCCGGGGGAATCCAAGGGGGTCCGCCCCCTTGTGCCGGAGGTCCAGGAACCAGGAGGTTCCTGGCGTATCTTTGCCTAC
>ERZ773155.242-NODE-242-length-47800-cov-17.262687_pt1 | contig 47800 bp, 48 predicted proteins | sample MGYA00511262_ERZ773155 | MGnify/ENA primary metagenome ERZ773155 (study PRJEB29015, sample SAMEA2737828) | human gut metagenome | biome: human gut; feature: human-associated habitat; material: faeces | place: China | collected 2012 ... | reverse complement strand
GATAAAACAAAAAGAGTGTTCATAAGTCAAATCCCTTATGAACACTCGATATGGTGCGGGTGACAGGACTTGAACCTGCACACCGGTAAGCACAAGAACCTAAATCTTGCGTGTCTGCCAATTCCACCACACCCGCATAGGTGCTCTCAATTTTTACACGGCATAGCAAACCGAGGCGGAGCTAATCGCTTAATCCGCAATGAGATTATTATAACAGATTTATTTTTAAAAATCAAGAGAATTTTAAATTTCATTTTGCACGAATTTCGTACGAAAAAGTATGTGACAGGTTTTAAGGTGAATATAATGCTTTTTGCTATAAGTATATCTATAAAATTTTTGGAATCGATATCTTAGTATTGACAATATACCATACGGGGGTATATAATAAATATACCCGTATGGGGTATGAAAGTATAAAGGACTGATTTTATGGCATGTGAAAATTGTCACAGTAATAAAACAAAGCAAAGAAGCGAGAAAGAGTACAAGGCTCTCATCAATCGTCTTAACCGCATAGAGGGGCAGATAAGGGGTATTAAAGGTATGCTTGAGAAAAATGCCTATTGCACCGATATTATGGTTCAGGTTTCTGCCGTTAATGCGGCGCTCAATTCATTTAATAAAGAGCTGCTTGCAAATCATATCAAAACCTGTGTGGCGGAGGATATTCGCAACGGTAAAGACGAAACAATTGATGACCTTGTCGCAACCTTGCAAAAGCTTATGAGGTAGGTGCTTTTGATGAAAAAATTTAATGTTACGGGAATGAGTTGTGCTGCTTGCAGTTCCCGTGTTGAAAAAGCGGTTTCAAAGGTTGAGGGCGTACAGTCCTGCTCGGTAAGCCTGCTTACAAATTCTATGGGAGTAGAGGGCAGTGCAAGTGACGAGAGCATAATCGCAGCCGTTGAAAAGGCGGGTTACGGTGCGAGTGTGGCAGGCGCAGAGAAAAAACAGTCTGACGAAACCGATCAATTGAAAGATAAAGACACTCCTGTTCTTATGCACAGACTTATTGCATCTGTCGGTTTTCTTGCAGTGCTGATGTATATATCTATGGGACATATGATGTTGGGTTGGCCTTTGCCAAACTTTTTTACAGACAACCACATCGCTATGGGACTTGTTCAGCTGTTGCTATGCGTTATAATAATGGTGATTAACCAAAAATTTTTTATAAGCGGGTTTAAAGGCCTGATTCACCGTTCACCGAATATGGACACGCTTGTTGCCCTCGGCTCGGGTGCATCGTTTGTGTACAGTGTATATGCACTTTTTGAGATGACCGATGCACAGGTAAAAGGCAATGCTGATCTTGTTATGAGTTATATGCACGAGTTCTATTTTGAATCGGCGGCAATGATTCTTACGTTGATCACGGTGGGCAAAATGCTTGAGGCTCACTCAAAAGGTAAGACGACAAATGCGCTCAAGGCACTTTTGAACCTTGCACCTAAAAAAGCAACCTTGTTGATTGACGGCAAAGAAACCGAGGTTACCGTTGACAAGGTAAAAAAAGGCGATGCTTTTGTAGTTCGTCCGGGCGAGAGTATTCCTGTTGACGCAGAGATTACTGACGGCAGTACAGCTGTTGACGAGTCGGCTCTTACAGGAGAGAGTATTCCTGTCGATAAAGTTGTCGGTGACACTGTTTCGGCAGGTACTATCAATAAATCAGGCTTTATTAAATGCAGTGCAACGGCTGTAGGAGAAGACACTGCGCTTTCTCAAATTATAAAAATGGTAAGCGACGCTGCGGCTACAAAAGCGCCTGTCGCTAAGATTGCCGATAAGGTATCGGGTGTGTTCGTGCCTGTTGTAATTGTTATTGCTGTTGTTACTATTGCCGTATGGCTTTTGTGCGGTCAGACTGTCGGCTATGCGCTTGCAAGGGGTATATCTGTTCTTGTAATCAGCTGTCCTTGCGCATTGGGACTTGCCACACCTGTTGCAATTATGGTAGGCAACGGTATGGGCGCAAGAAAAGGCATTTTGTTTAAAACAGCGTCATCACTTGAAGCGGCAGGAAAAATTCAGATTGCGGTTCTTGACAAAACAGGAACTATTACAAAAGGCGAACCAAAGGTTACCGATATTATTCCGTTTGAAATCACAGAAAATGAACTTTTAAAATATGCATATTCAATTGAAGTCAAAAGCGAACATCCGCTTGCAAAAGCGATAATCGTAAAAGCGGAGGGACTTTCTTTAAATCCGTATGACGTTACAGATTTCAAAGCAGAGTCGGGCAACGGTCTTTCAGGCGAATACAACGGTGAAAAGATAATCGGCGGCAGTAAAAAGTATATTTCTTCACTTATAAATATTTCAAATGATATTTCAAGCAGAGCAGACAGTCTTTCTGAGGAAGGAAAAACACCTCTGTTCTTTATGAAAGGCGATAAGCTGTTAGGTATAATTGCCGTTGCCGATGTTATCAAAGACGAAAGTCCGCAGGCTATTAAACAATTACAAAATATGGGCATTAAGGTTGTAATGCTCACGGGCGACAATGAGAGAACAGCTAAGGCTGTAGGAAAACTTGCAGGTGTTGACGAAGTTATTGCAGGCGTTATGCCTGACGGTAAAGAAAAAGTTGTTGCCGAACTCAAAAAGCAGGGCAAGGTTCTTATGGTCGGCGACGGTATAAATGACGCACCTGCGCTTACAAGAGCGGATATAGGTATGGCAATCGGTTCGGGTACGGACATTGCAATTGATGCCGCCGATGTTGTTTTTATGAAGAGCAAACTTACGGATGTTCCCGCAGCGGTAAGACTTAGCCGCAAAACATTGAGAAATATCCACGAAAATCTTTTCTGGGCATTTATCTATAATGTTATCGGTATTCCGCTTGCGGCAGGCGTTTGGATTCCGTTGCTCGGCTGGCAGCTTAATCCGATGTTCGGTGCAGCGGCAATGAGCCTGTCGAGTTTCTGCGTTGTAACCAATGCTCTAAGGCTGAATTTCTTTGACATTACAAATCCAAAGAAAGACAGAAAAATAAAATATAAATCAAAAAAGGATGATAATGCTATGACAAAGACAATGAAAATTGACGGTATGATGTGTTCACACTGCGAGGGCAGAGTAAAACAAAGTCTTGAGGGACTTGCACAGGTAAGTCAGGCAGAAGTAAGCCACGAAAAAGGCACAGCTGTTGTAACACTTACCGCAGAAGTTTCAAACGATGTACTCAAGAAAACTGTCGAAGACCAGGGATACAATGTAATTTCAATTTCATAATTTTATTTGCAGATGTCGATTTAAACGGCATCTGCAAATTTTTTGCAAAAAATTTAAAAAAACTATTGACTTAAAGTCAGCTTTAACAGTTATAATATCTTTATAAAATTTGCAGGAGATGTTATTATGTATATTGAAAAAATTAATTCACCTCAAGATGTAAAAGCACTCAATACGGAAGAAATGAAACAGCTTGCACAGGAAATGCGTACAGTCCTCATAAAAAAGTTAAGTATCCACGGCGGACACTTCGGCCCTAACCTCGGTATGGCAGAGGCTATTATAGCATTGCATTATGTGTTTAATTCACCTGTTGACAAGTTTGTCTTTGATGTATCGCATCAGAGTTACTGCCACAAAATTCTTACAGGCAGAAAAGACGCATTCATTTTTGAAGATAAGTATGACGATGTTTCAGGCTATGCAAATCCCGAGGAAAGCGAGCACGATTTTTTTAATATCGGTCACACCTCAACTTCTGTCAGCCTTGCGTCGGGTCTTGCAAAGGCAAGAGATTTAAACGGCGGCAAGGAAAATGTAATTGCCGTAATCGGCGACGGTTCGTTAAGCGGCGGTGAGGCTCTTGAGGGTCTTGATTATGCAGGCGAGTTTGACGGCAACTTTATTATTGTTGTAAACGATAACGATATGTCTATCGCCGAAAATCACGGCGGACTTTATAAAAATCTCAAACTTTTAAGAGATACGGACGGTAAAGCCGAATGTAACCTCTTTAAGGCAATGGGACTTGACTATGTATTTGTCAAGGACGGCAACGATATTGAACAGCTTATTTCAGCTTTTGAAAGCGTAAAAGACATTGACCACCCTGTAGTCGTTCATATTTGCACACAAAAGGGTAAGGGTTATGCTCCTGCCGAAAAGGACAAAGAGAATTGGCACTGGTGTATGCCGTTTGACATTGAAACAGGCAGATCTAAATTTGAATTTGACGGCGAAAGCTATGACGATATTACGGTAAATTATCTTCTTGATAAGATGAAGAACGATAAGAGCGTTGCTGTTATTACTTCGGGCACACCTACAGTTGCAGGCTTTACAAAGGACAAGCGTGACATTGCAGGCAAGCAGTTTATTGATGTAGGCATTGCCGAGGAGCACGCAGTTGCTCTTGCTTCAGGTATGGCAAAAAACGGCGCTAAACCTGTTTACGGTGTTTACAGTTCATTTATACAGCGAACATATGACCAGATTTCACAGGATTTATGTATTAATTCAAACCCTGTTACAATTATTGTTTTTGCTGCGACAGTATTCGGTATGAACGATGTAACTCACCTCGGTATCTACGATATTGCAATGCTTTCAAATATTCCTAACCTTGTATATCTTGCACCTACTTGCAAGGAAGAATATCTTGCTATGGTTGAATGGAGTATGTCGCAGAGAAAGTATCCTGTTGCAATCAGAGTACCGGGCAACGGAGTTGTTTCAAATCCGAATTACAAACCGATTGACTTTGACAACCTTAACAAATACAGCGTCACAAAAGAAGGCGGCAAGGTTGCAATTCTCGGACTCGGCACATTCTATCAGCTTGGTGAAAGTGTTGCTGATGAAATTAAAAAGCAGTACGGTATTGACGCTACCGTTGTAAATCCTGTTTACATTACAGGTACGGACGAAGACTTGCTTGCAGAACTTGCAAAAACTCACGATGTTGTAATTACACTTGAGGATGGTATTCTTAACGGCGGTTTCGGCGAAAAAATAGCAAGATTTTACGGTAAATCGGATGTCAAAGTATTTAACTACGGCTTAAAGAAAGAATTTCTCGACAGATATGACTATAATGAAGTTCTTGCCGAAAATCATCTCACCAAAGAGCAGATTTGCGAGGATATTAAAGATTTTATCTGATTTAAGTTGACAATTACAATCTAATAGTATTAAAATATTAGGGCAGAGTTTTTCTGCCCTGATTTTTATTTTAGGAGTTTTTATGAATTTAACCTACGAACAAAACAAACGCTATTCAAGACAGCTTGTAATGAAAGAGATAGGAGAGAGCGGACAGAAAAAGTTGCTTTCTTCAAGCGTACTTGTAATCGGTGCGGGCGGTCTTGGCTCACCTGCGCTTATGTATCTTGCAAGCGCAGGAGTAGGCACAATTGGCATTGCAGACGCCGACGAAGTTGATGTGTCTAATCTGCAAAGACAGGTTATACATAACTGTGCCGATATAGGCAAAGCAAAAGTTGAATCGGCTAAGGAAAAAATAAATAAGTTGAATCCCGATGTTAATGTCAAAACCTACAAAACATATGTGAACAGTGAAAATATAGCCGAGCTTATCTCTGATTATGATTTTGTGATTGATTGCACCGATAATTTCGGCAGTAAGTTTTTGATTAACGATTACTGTGTAAAGGCGGAAAAGCCGTTTTGTCATGCAGGCGTTGTCGGTTTTGAAGGTCAGCTTATGACATATATTCCGCACAAATCCCCGTGCTACCGATGTGTTTTTGAAGAAGAACCGAAAGCGGGCGATGTACCTCTTCCAAAGGAGGTAGGAGTTATAAGTGCGGCTTGCGGAGTAACAGGCAGTTTGCAGGCAATGGAAGCAATAAAGTTTTTACTCTCAAAGGGTGAACTTTTATGCGGTTATATGCTTATTTACAATGCTTTAAATGCGACTTTCCGCAAAATAAAACTCCCAAAACAAAACCCGAATTGCAAGGCTTGCGCAAAGCAGGCATAATAAAAATATAGGAGAAATTATGAATATCAGAGAATACCTTAAAAAGAGCAAGCTGATTGCAGACGGCTCTTTCGGCACATACTATTCCCAAAAATATAAAACGGTCGATATTCCCGAATATGCAAATATTACCGCTTCGCAGAGAATATCGGAAATTCATACCGAGTATATAAACAGCGGTGCAAAACTTATCAGAACCAACACTTTTGCGAGCAATACATACTCTCTTGACTGCTCAATAGAAGAGGTTAAGGAAAATATAAAAGCGGCTTACAAAATTGCAAAAGAAGCGGTTGAGCAGAGCGGAAAAGAAATATTTATCGCAGGCAATATCGGTCCTGTTCCCGCAGTTTTTCAGCCTGATTTTGAGGCTGTGGAGGAAGAATACTATCAGATTGCGAAAACTTTTATAGATGAGGGCGCAGATATTTTATGTTTTGAAACCTTTACACAGTCCGAACATATTATGCCTGCAATAAAGAGAATTAAAGAGGAATGTAATCCATTTATAATTGTGCAGTTCTGCGTGAATCAGTACGGTTACAGTGAGGCGGGCGAAAGTGCGGAAAGACTTGTTAGTGAAACTGCATTTTCAAAATGCGTTGACGCCGTAGGTCTTAACTGCGGTGTAGGTCCTGCCCATATGCAGCAGATATTGTCAAGAATTAATCTTAACAACAATTGTTTTGTCACGGCTATGCCAAATGCCGGTTATCCTTTACTTGTGCGCAACCGTGTAAAATATGCTGATAATCCGATATATTTTGCGTCTAAGGTAAATGATATGGCTTTGCTCGGAGCGGATATTATAGGCGGTTGCTGTGGTACAACACCTGATTACATAAGAGAAGTTGCAAAAACCGTTGACCTTACACCTACCGTAAAATCGGATGAAACTTCCGCAAACAACGAAAACGAAAAGCCTGTTATAAAAAAGAGCTTTTTCAGAAATGCCGACGGTACAATTAAAGATAAAAAACTTATTGCGGTAGAACTTGCTCCGCCTTTCGGCGCAGATGATAAAAAACTGCTTGAGGCAGCACATATGCTCAAAGGTCTTGGAGTAGATGTACTTACATTTCCCGATTCTCCTTCGGGCAGAACAAGAATCGACTCTGTGCTTATGGCGCAGAAAGTCAAGAATGTAACGGGTTTTGAAGTTATGCCGCACATCTGTTGTCGTGACAAAAACGCCATTGCCATGCGCTCAACTTTCCTTGGCGCAAGTATAAACGACATTAATAATTTTCTTATCATAACAGGTGACCCTATCCCCGTTATGGCAAGACAAGTTGTAAAGTCTGTGTTTAATTTCGACTCCGTGGGTCTTATGCGCATTGCCGATGAAATGAACAGCGAGGCATTAAAAGACAGTCCGCTCACTTACGGCGGCGCTATAAATCAGAGCAGACGAAGAATAGAATCGGAAATTAAGCGTGTGCAAAAGAAAATGGAGGCAGGCGCAGAATTTTTCCTTACTCAACCTGTATTTACAGCAGAAGATGCCGAGCGTTTGCGCAGAGTAAAAGAAGAGACGGGCGCAAGAATTTTGTGCGGAATTATGCCGTTGGTCAGCCGCAAAAATGCTCTTTTTATGAAAAACGAAATTTCGGGAGTTAATGTTACGGATGAAGTTATTGAGCGTTATCCCGAAAATGCCGACCGTGAAGACGGCGAAAATGTAGGTGTTGAACTTGCAAAAGAAATGATTGCGGCTACAAGAGATTTTGCGGACGGTTATTATTTTTCTTTCCCGTTTAACCGAACATATTTGCTCAAAAGAATTATAGAGGAACTCTAAGATAAAATTTATGTAAAACCCTATAAATTTCTTGACAAAATATTAGTTTTGGTTTATTATAAATTTGTTGTAAGAGTATATCTTACTTAATTTAGCGTGAAAAAGATTTCTGTTTTCATGCAAATATATGACCACTTGCATATGTAAGTTAAGCCCATACGGACAGGCGGGTCAGCTGCCGAGCGTGGCGCAAGCCACATTATTGATTGAGTTAAAAGCTCAAATTTTATAAGTCGATTACTTATCATCAGTGCAACAGCACATCACTTGTGAAACGGTCAATAAGAGCAGAACGGTATATTTGCTACATTAGCTCTGAAAACGGAATTCTTCTATTAACTGTCAGCATAAGCTACAGAAAATAAATCATATATCCGTTAATCAAACAGGTGGTGCATTGTGCCGCCTGTTTTTTGTTGCATTATTTTTGATAAGCCGAAAGGGTAATGTAAATGGATATAAACACACAAAAGAAAGCCCCCTTGTATGAGGCTTTGCAAAAATTTCGCAAACAAAGGGTAGTGCCCTTTGATGTGCCGGGACATAAAAGGGGAAGAGGAAATCACGAACTCGTTGAACTTCTCGGCGAAAAATGCGTAGGTCTTGATGTAAATTCAATGAAGCCGCTTGATAATCTCTGTCACCCCGTATCGGTAATTTTGGAGGCGGAACAGCTTGCGGCGGATGCATTCGGCGCAGGTCATGCATTTTTTATGGTTGGAGGTACAACTTCCGCAGTGCAGAGTATGATTTGGTCTGTATGCAAAGCAGGCGATAAAATTATTTTGCCGAGAAATGTGCACAAAAGTGTTATTAATGCTCTTGTACTCTGCGGTGCGGTGCCTGCATATGTAAATCCCGATGTTGACAAAAAAATCGGAATAGCGCTCGGTATGGAACTTTCTCAAGTTGAAAACGCAATCAAAGAAAATCCCGATGCCGTTGCTATTCTTGTAAATAATCCGACCTACTACGGTATTGCTTCCGATTTAAAAGCAATCGTAAAACTTGCACATGCTCACGGTATGAAAGTGCTTGCAGACGAGGCGCATGGCACACATTTCTATTTTGGCGAGGACTTGCCTGTATCGGCTATGGAGGCCGGCGCAGATATTGCGGCGGTGTCTATGCATAAATCCGGCGGAAGTCTTACACAAAGCTCATTGCTGCTTACAAACAAAAATGTACGCTGGGAGTATGTGGCTCAAATTATAAATCTTACTCAAACCACAAGTGCAAGCTATCTGCTTATGTCAAGTCTTGATATTTCAAGAAGGAACCTTGCCTTGAGAGGAAAAGAGTCGTTCGGTAAAGTTATGAAAATGGCTGAATATGCCCGAAATGAGATAAACGAAATCGGCGGTTACTACGCTTACGGCAGAGAGCTTAACAATGGCAGCAGCGTGTTTGATTACGATGTAACCAAACTTTCAGTTTACACAAGAGATATAGGGCTTGCCGGAATTGAAGTTTACGACTTACTGCGTGACGAATACGATATTCAGATAGAATTCGGCGATATAGGCAACATACTTGCCTATATTTCAATCGGCGACAGAATACAGGACATTGAAAGACTTGTAGGTGCGCTTGCCGATATTAAAAGGCTTTATTCAAAAGACAATGCAAAAATGCTTAGTATGGAGTACATTCCGCCTATTGTATCGGCAACACCGAGAGATGCGTTTTATGCAGACAAAGAAATGTTGCCGATTGAACAGACGGCAGGAAGAATTTGCAGTGAATTTGTTATGTGCTATCCGCCAGGAATACCGATTCTTTCACCGGGCGAAATGATTACAGATGAAATTATAGAGTATATTAATTACGCAAAAGCAAAAGGCTGCTCAATGCAGGGTACGGAAGACCCGTATATTGAAAAACTTAATGTATTGAAATAAAGTTTTTAAGGTTACTAATAATGCGTTTTGTAAAAAACAAACCAAAGGAGTGTTTATATGGAATTTTGGTTTTCTGAAAGACATACCGATAATGTTGAGCTTTCTATAAGAGTTGAAAAACAGCTATTCAGCGGTCAGAGTGATTTTCAGCGAATTGATGTTTTTGATTCTGTGGAGTTTGGCAGATTTCTTACTTCAGACGGTAATGTGATTTTCAGTGAGAAAGACGAGTTCACCTACGATGAGATGATTGTTCATGTGCCTATGGCGGTTCATCCGAATGTAAAAAAGGTGCTTGTAATCGGCGGTGGCGACGGCGGTGTTGCCAGAGAGCTTTCACATTATGAAGAGATTGAAGTTATAGATGTTGTTGAGCCTGACGAGATGTTTGTTGAGGTGTGCAAGGAATATTTCCCCGACAACTCAAAGGGTCTTGAAGATAAAAGAGTAAATATATATTATCAGGACGGTTTAAGGTTTTTAAGAACAAGTCATAACGAATATGATTTAATTATAAATGACGCTACAGACCCGTTCGGACACACTGAGGGACTTTTTACAAAAGAGTTTTACGGCAGCTGCTACAAGGCACTTAAAGATGACGGAATTATGGTATATCAGCACGGCAGTCCGTTCTATGATGAGGACGAGGGTGCTTGTAAGGCTATGCACAAGAGAGTGTACAACTCATTTCCGATAAGCCGTGTGTATCAGGCGCATATTCCTACCTGTGCCGCAGGTTATTGGCTGTTTGGCTTTGCATCTAAAAAGTATCATCCGCTCAAAGACCTTGACGCTAAAAGATGGAACAAGCGTGGCATAAAAACTTGGTACTATACGACCAATCTTCATCGAGGTGCATTTATGCTGCCGAAATATGTTGAAGATTTACTTGCAGAAGAAGAAAAATAATTTTATATATTGGAGGAAAACAAAATGAGCAGACTTTTAATTATCGGTTGTGGCGGTGTTGCAGGTGTTGCAATTCACAAGTGTTGTCAGAACAGCGATGTTTTTACAGAAATTTGCATTGCAAGCAGGACGAAATCAAAGTGTGACGCTATAAAAGCAAAACTTGAAAACACAACAAAAACGGTTATTACAACCGCACAGGTAAATGCCGACAGTAAGGATGAGCTTGTGGCTCTTATTAATTCATACAAGCCCGATGCGGTATTAAACCTTGCACTTCCGTATCAGGATTTAACAATTATGGACGCCTGCCTTGAAACCAAAACAGACTACATTGATACGGCAAACTATGAACCGGAGGACACAACAGACCCCGAATGGAAAGCCGTTTATGAAAAACGCTGCAAAGACCTTGGCTTTACCGCTTACTTTGATTATTCGTGGCAGTGGGCATATAAAGAAAAGTTTGAAAAAGCAGGTATCACAGCACTTTTGGGTACAGGCTTTGACCCGGGTGTTACAAGCGTATTTACAGCATATGCGCTCAAGCATTATTTTGATGAAATCCATTATATAGATATTCTCGACTGCAACGGCGGCGACCATGGCTATCCGTTTGCAACAAACTTTAACCCTGAAATAAATCTTCGTGAGGTATCCGCAAACGGCTCGTATTGGGAAGACGGCAAGTGGATTGAAACCAAACCTATGGAGATTAAGAGAGTGTATAACTTTGACGGTGTGGGCGAAAAGGATATGTACCTGCTTCACCACGAGGAAATCGAGTCACTCGCAAAGAATATTCCGAATGTAAAGCGTATTCGCTTCTTTATGACATTCGGACAGAGCTACCTTACACATATGCAGTGCCTTGAGAATGTCGGTATGCTTTCTACCGAGCCTGTTATGTATGAGGGCAGAGAAATTGTACCGATTCAGTTCTTAAAGGCTCTTTTGCCTGACCCTGCATCTCTCGGTCCACGCACTAAGGGCAAGACAAATATCGGCTGTATCTTTACAGGCGTTAAGGACGGCAAAGAAAAGACAATTTACATCTACAATATGTGCGACCATCAGGAGTGCTATAAAGAGGTCGGCTCGCAAGCTGTATCATACACAACAGGTGTGCCGGCTATGATCGGTGCGTCGCTTGTTCTTAGCGGTCAGTGGAAAAAGCCTGGTGTTTATAATGTAGAGGAGTTTGACCCCGATCCGTATATGGAGGCACTTAATAAATTTGGTCTTCCTTGGGTTGTTGACGAAAATCCCGTAACAGTTGAGTAAGCCGATGAAATTTACAGAATTAAAAACACCTTGCTATGTTATAGATGAGCAAAAGCTGATAAAAAACCTTGAAATATTAAAAAGCGTTCAAGACAGGACAGGCTGTAAAATTCTGCTTGCTCAAAAGGCTTTTTCGGCATTTTGCGTGTATCCGCTTATGAGCAAATACCTGTCGGGCACAACCGCAAGCGGGCTTTATGAGGCTAAACTCGGTCACGAATGTTTCGGAAAAGAAACGCACATTTTCGCACCTGCTTTTAAGGAGAATGATTTTGAAGAGATTTTAAAAATCTGCGGTCATATTGTTTTTAACTCATTTTCTCAACTTGAAAAATACAGGGATAAATGGCAAAATGCAGATGTAAGCGTAGGCATACGACTTAACCCCGAGTTTTCCACACAAGAGGGACACGAAATCTATGACCCGTGCGCTTACGGTTCAAGACTTGGGGTTACAAAGGCAAATTTCAGAGAAGATTTGCTTGACGGAGTTGAGGGCTTTCACTTTCACACATTGTGCGAGCAAAATTCAGATGATTTGGTGTCTACTTTTAAGGCAGTTGAAGAAAAGTTCGGCAAGTATTTTTATAACGCAAAATGGCTCAACTTTGGCGGCGGACATCATATTACACGAGATGATTACGATACAAAGGCGCTTGTTGACCTTATAAAGTATGTTCAAAATAAATACGATGTTGAAGTTTATCTTGAACCAGGTGAGGCAGCGGCACTGAATGCAGGCTATCTTATTACAGAGGTTATGGACATTGTTCATAACGGACTTGATATTCTGATTCTTGACGCATCTGCCGCCTGTCATATGCCTGATGTTCTTGAAATGCCGTACAGACCGCCGCTCAAAAACAGCGGTAAGCCTAATGAAAAAGCGTTTACTTATCGTTTGTCATCTTGTACCTGCCTTGCAGGCGATGTAATCGGCGATTACAGCTTTGACAGCAAAGTTAAAATCGGTGACAGACTGATTTTTGAGGATATGGCGATTTACTCAATGGTAAAGAACAATACCTTTAACGGTATGCCGCTGCCGTCAATTGTGCTTATGCATAATGAAGATAACTGCGAGGTTATAAAAGAATTTTCGTACAACGATTTTAAAGAGAGGCTTTCATAAATGAGCTTTGAGTATATAAAAAACAAATTTCCGACTGACGATGGCTTTTGTATGCCTGCTGAATTTTCAAAACATTCTGCCACCGTTATGATTTGGCCCGAAAGACCCGGAAGTTGGTGCTATGAGGCAAAATTTGCCGAAAAGGTTTTTGCGGAAATTATAGGAAAAATTGCGGAGTTTGAAAAGGTATTTGTGCTTGCAAGCGACAAAAAATTTGCTCACGCAAAGGCTTGCCTTGAAGGTGTTAAAAATGCGGAAGTTTTGAATATAAATTCCGATGATGCATGGGCAAGGGATACCGCCCCGACTTTTGTTGTAAACAATAACGGCGAAATTCGTGCCATCGACTGGCAATTCAACGCATGGGGCGGCGAATATGACGGTCTGTATGCAAATTGGGAGAATGACGATAAAATTCCATATGAACTTTGCAAAACGCTTGGCGTTCCGTTGTATGACGCACATCCGTTTGTGCTTGAGGGCGGCTCAATTCATACTGACGGAGAGGGCACGCTCATTACAACAGAAGAATGTCTGTTAAGCAAAGGCAGAAATCCGCAGCTGACAAAAGCCGAGATTGAAGAAAAGCTAAATAAATACCTCGGTATAAATAAAACAATCTGGCTGCCAAAGGGTATTTATAATGACGAAACCAACGGTCATATAGATAACATATGCGCATTTGTCGCTCCGACAGAGGTTGTACTTGCGTGGTGTGATGATGAAAACGACCCGCAATATGCAATATCAAAAGCGTGTCTTGATATTCTTGAAAATTCAACCGACAATAAAGGAAGAAAGATTAAGGTCCATAAACTGCCTGTTCCGAAAATTCCCGTGACAGTTACCGAAAACGATATAAAAGGATATATATTCGAGGACGGAGAGGACACAAGAGAAGTCGGAGAAAGGCTTGCGGCATCGTATGTTAATTTTTATTTTTGCAACGGCGCTGTGATTTTGCCTCAATTCGGCGGTGAAAATGCCGAAAGCGACAGAGTTGCCACAGAAATTCTTGAAAGAGTTTGCAAAGACAGAAAAATTATTCCGATTTATGCAAGAGATATTATTGTCGGCGGAGGCAATATTCACTGCATTACACAACAAATTCCGTTTGCCGATAAGGGAGGTAAAATATGAGAAAAGTTAAGGTATCGGCGGTTCAGATGAAATGTACAACCGATGTTTGGGAGAATATAGCAAATGCCGAAAAATTTGTGCGACAGGCAAAAAAAGACGGCGCAAATATTGTTTTACTCCCCGAACTGTTTGAAAGACAGTATTTTTGTCAGGAAAGACGATATGACTACTACAATTTTGCTAAGCCTACCCTTGAAAACGACGCTGTAAAACATTTTGCAAAACTTGCGAAAGAACTTGAAATTGTTATTCCTGTCAGCTTTTACGAGCGTGACGGAAACCGCCTTTTCAACAGTGTTGCGGTAATTGATGCAGACGGCGAAATTCTGGGTTTATACCGTAAGACTCACATTCCCGACGACCATTATTATCAGGAAAAATTTTACTTTATTCCGGGTGATACGGGGTTCAAAACTTTTAAAACTAAGTTCGGTACAATCGGCATAGGCATTTGCTGGGATCAATGGTTCCCCGAAACCGCAAGAGCGCTTGCGTTAAATGGCGCCGAATTGATTTTCTATCCGACCGCTATCGGTTCAGAACCTATACTTGAGTGCGACAGTATGCCGCATTGGAGAAGATGTATGCAGGGACATTCTGCGGCAAATGTAATTCCCGTAATTGCGGCAAACCGCATAGGTAGGGAAGATGTAACCCCTTGTGACGAAAACGGCAATCAGACTTCCTCACTTGTTTTTTACGGCTCATCTTTCATTACAAACGAAACGGGAGAGATTATTAAATCTGCGTCAAGAGATGAAGAAACCGTGCTTACAGCAGAGTTTGACCTTGATGAGGTTTTTCAAAACAGACTCGGCTGGGGAATATTCCGTGACAGACGCCCAGATTGCTATAAGGTAATAACCGAAAAGTGATTTTGATGAATATAGGAGAAAAATATGTGCTTGATATGCGACAGAATATTAAAAAGTAAAATGCTGATTTAATTTCTGATACATAACAAAATCATACAAACATAAAAACAGAGCAGACTGTAATTTCAAGTCTGCTCTGTTTGCTTTGATTTTGATTATTTATCCGCCTGAATTTTTACGAACTGTTCCTGCATATAGCTGTAAACATCGTCGGGTACATTTGTAAATACATAACATTTGTCGAGATATTCGTCACTCGGGAAGATAAGTTCGTTATTTTTTATATCCTCGTCAAGATACTCGTCATATGCTTTCTGATTAGGTGTTGCGTAGTAGAGATATTCAAAGTTAGCTGCCGCAATTTCAGGTGACTGCATAAAGTTAATGAATTTTTCGGCATTCTCTTTGTTTTTACTGCAAGTAGGAATACACATTGCGTCATAGAAAAGGTTAGAGCCGTTTTTGGGCATTGCATAGTCCAAATCTTCGTTATTTTCCATCATCATAACGATATCGCCTGCGTAGTACGGTGCGATTGCCGACTGACTGTTTTCCATTTCTGTGAAAACCTGATCCATTACATATTTCTTAAGCAAAGGCTTTTGTTCGGAAAGCTTTGCCGCCGCCTTGTCAACATCCTCTTTGGTACAATTGGCGGGATTAATACCGCAAAGCTGCATTGCAATTGCCATAGCGTCACGGCTGTTGTTAAACATAAGAATGTCGCCGCTTAACGATTTATCCCAAAGTGCTTCCCATGAAGTTGGCTTTGTTGCCACTTTTGTTTTGTCATAAACCATTGAAGTAACGCCCCAGGTGTAGCAAACAGTGTATTTACCCTCAGGGTCGCAGGAAAGATTTTTAAAGCGTTCCATAAGGTTATCTTTGTTAGGAATGTTGCTGTAATCAAGTTCCTGCAGCATATTTTCGCTTATGAGCTTGCTTATCATATAATCTGACGGAATAATAACATCATAACTTACATTGCTGTTTTTAAGCATATTGTAAAGTTCTTCGTTGGTTTCGTAAGTGGTGTAGTTTACCTTGATGTTGTACTCTTTTTCAAATTCGTCAATTACATCAAGCGTACCGTCCTCACCGTTTGCAATGTATTCGCCCCAGTTATATACATTAACTTCACCGTCATAGCTTTTGCCGCAGCCTGCCATTGCACTGCAAGCCGCTGTACCGATGAGTAAAGAAAGAACAACACAGCCAAATTTTTTCATTTTCAATCTCCCTTATTCAGTTTATTTTTTCACCTTTTCCTCGTGTTTGTCACGAATATTTATAAGTATCATAACGATAAGTACCGCTAAAAACAAAAGTGCGGAAAGCGCATTGATTTTCGGCGATATTCTTCTGTGTGTCATTGAGTAAATCTCAATTGATAAGTTTTGAAACTTTGCGCCTCTTGTAAAATATGTGATTATAAAATCGTCAAGAGAGTAAGTGAAACTCATTAAAAGTCCGGAGAAAATACCCGGCATCAGCTCGTGAATTACCACCTTGTAAAAAGCCTGCCATTGATTACAGCCGAGGTCGAGCGCCGCATCATAAATACTTTGGTCCATCTTGTGTATTCTCGGCATAACATTAAGCACTACAAAAGGAACGCAAAAACATATATGAGCAATAAGCACGGTAATAAAACCCATTTCAAAGTTAAATAAAACACCTAAAAATGTAAATAAAAGCATAAGCGATACACCCATTACAATGTCAGGGCTGATAATCGGAATGTTAGACGCACTTTGTATAAGCAGTCTTTTTTTACCTTTGAAATTGCTTATTCCTATAGCTGCGGCAGTGCCGAGTATGGTTGCGAAAATTGATGCGAGTACAGCAATTATAAGCGAATTGCCGAGAGCGTTTATAATTTTATCATCTCTGAAAAGTTCTTCATACCATTTGAACGAAAAGCCTTTCCATACAGTAGTTTTACCCTCGTTGAACGAAAATATAATGAGTACAAAAATCGGAAGATATAAAAACAACATCACAAGCGTTGTATATATCTTTGAGGCAATATGCTTGTTTTTCATTATGCAATCGCCTCCTCATCTCCAAAGAAATTCATAAGCACAAGGAACACAAGGATGAATACCATCAGTATCAGCGAAATCGCCGAACCCGTACTTTGGTCTGTCCAGAACACCTTGTCTATAATGTCACCGATCATAATATCGTTTGTGCCGCCGAGGTACTGCGCTACAAGGAATGTACTTGCCGACGGAACAAAAACAAGTGTTATACCCGAAATAACACCGGGGATACTAAGCGGAAGCACAACTTTGCTGAAAACATGAAATCCGTTTGAACCGAGGTCTTGAGCCGCCTCAATAAGACCATTGTCAATTTTACTCATAACAGTGTAAATCGGAAGAATCATAAACGGAAGATACTCATAAACCATACCGAGCACAACCGCACCCGAATTTCCGAGGTATGTTCCGTGTATTCCGAAGAACGATAAAAATGTATCGAGAGGGCCATTCGTCTGAAGTATCATAACCCACGCATAAATTCTAAGCAGAAAGTTCATCCACATAGGAATCATCAAAAGCATATTTACAAAATTCTGCGTTGACGGTTTCATTTTTGTAAGCATATAAGCAAGCGGATAAGCAATAAGCAAACAGATTGCGGTTGATATTAATGCAATCCAAAGCGACCTTAAAAATACTTCTTTATAAAAGAAAGCCTTTTCAAAAGCCTCCAACGAAAATCCGCCGTTCTTGCCTGTAAAAGCTGTAATACCGACCATTATCATCGGTATCATTGTAAATACCGCCATCCAAATTATATAGGGAATAGAGGGCTTGCGTGATTTCATCTTTAACCCTCCTTATCGGATAAAACTTCAAATTTCGCTTTATCAAAATCAAACGAGAGCGGTACATAAGTGGCAACCTGTTCGTCGGTGTCGCTTAGCATAAGCCATTTTCGTGTGTCCGACTCAAGGATAATCTCATTATGTTCACCCTTATAAATAACAGATTCAATATATAAATCCGTAAGGTCACCGTTGCCGTCACCCGCAAGTGAAAGTGCGTCCGGCGGAAGAATGATTTTTAACTTTGTGCCTTCCTTAAAATAATGATTTGGCACTTCAATGGTTTCGTCTTCAAACTCAAAGCTGAATGTATTTTCGTCTTCGTTTGCGGAAGAAACCGTTACTTCGATTTCATTATTATAGAACGGCAGGAGTTTATTCATAATCTGAATATTAAACGGAATTACCTGCATACCAATCTGACTGCCGATTTCTGCGGAAGAAGTGGAATGTATAAGGATTTCGCACTTGCCGCACATTACGCTCATTTCGTAGTGAACGCCCTTAAATGTCGATTTTACTACAGTGCCTGCAAGCTGACCTTTTTCGGGAGTTGTAATTTCAATATCCTCGGGACGGATTACAACATCGACAGGCGTGTTTTCGCCAAAACCCTTGTCAACACATTCAAGTTGTTTGCCGAGAATTTCTACACGGCAGTCGCCGAGCATTGTGCCGTTAAGAATATTTGCCTCGCCGATAAAATCCGCAACAAACGCATTTACGGGTTCGTTGTAAATATCTTCAGGTGAGCCAACCTGCTCAACAACACCGTTGTTCATTACAATAACGGTATCGCTCATTGTAAGAGCCTCTTCCTGATCGTGTGTTACATATATAAAAGTTTTTTGAGAGTTCTGCTGAATTTCTTTTAATTCAATCTGCATACTCTTTCTTAGCTTAAGGTCAAGCGCACCGAGCGGTTCGTCAAGCAAAATAACTTCCGGGTCGCACACCAAAGCCCTTGCAATGGCAACACGCTGCTGCTGACCGCCCGAAAGTTTTGTGATAGCTCGCTTTTCATATCCTTTAAGGTCAACAACCGCAAGCATTTTTGAAACACGCTCTTTAATTTCGTTTTTCGGTAGTTTTTTCAGTTTTAAACCGAAAGCGACATTGTCAAACACATTAAGATGTGGGAAAAGCGAATATTTTTGAAAGACCGTATTAACATTTCTTTTGTTTGGCGGTGTGCCGTTGATTCTTTTACCGTCAAAGAGAACATCTCCGCTTTCAGGTTCGACAAAACCGCCGATAATTCTTAGGGTAGTGGTTTTTCCGCAGCCGCTCGGCCCGAGAATAGTAATAAATTCCTTGTCTTTAAAGTCAAGATTTATATGGTTTAATATTACCTCTCCGTCAAATCGGACGAATATATCCCTTAAAGATATAATGGTATTTTTTTCTGACTGCTCCATTCACGCACCCCTGTTCATAAAAAAATCTAATATGCTGTATTTATTGCATAACTAAAGGACGGAGAGTGACAATTGGCAAAAGCTTTGACCAAGCGAACACTGTCCGCCCCTACAATTTACTGTAGCAATATTGTAAAGACAAAAGCATACCAGTAAATTATAGTCTTTTTTGCAGTAAAAGTCAATTATTATATTTTTGCAAATACCGCTTTTATTGTGTGTGTTAAAATGATGTGAACCAATAAAAAAAGAGAAGCAGAAAATACGGATATAGTTTGTCAAGTGTAAGAAGAATGCAATTCGCAGATATCCGGAACTGACGGTACCGGGAGAAAAAGTACAGATGGTCACATCTATTTACAACGCAGAAGATATGTAAAATGCAATTGAGAAAACGCTTTGCTTTTTATATGTCATATGATATAATAATGTGTAAGTAAAGTGGGTAGAAGACCTGCAATCTGTAATCGAATTACAGGTTTTCTACCCTTGTATAAAAATATAGTTAATTATACAAAATCAATGTTTTGTATAATTGAGGGAAGATTAACTATACTCGCAAGGCATATTTTGTATAATTCAAGGAATACTGCACAAAGAAACTTTAACGCTGCGTTAATAGATTTCAGCATAATAACTACTTCAAACCGCTTTTATCGTGATTAGAAAGAATTTTTGATAAATCATCTAAAATCTTGTTCGTCACATCGAGGCGGTTTTTTGCTAATATAAATTCAAGTAAATCTATAGTATCGTATTCATATATACGAAAGAAATCTTTGTACTGCAAGTAATCATTTTCTGCACGCTGTTGCTCATAAAATATGTATTCCCACATTGCGATTATCTTGTATTCCTGTTCAGTCATTTTGTAAACCCTCAAGCGAATTAAACACATCATCTACATCAATGTTATGTTGCATTAAAACAGCTTGGTGTCGAGGATTTAAGCTAAATTTCGCTCGTCCTTTAATAAAATCTACAAAGTTTTGAAAACCAAAAAGACATATAAAACTAACAATTGATGAAGAACATTGCTTTTTAACATAATTTTCAATATTAGATTCGTTAAAATCTGATGCAGGTCTAAACAAAGATGTTTTACATAAACATTCAAGAAAATTCGCCCAATAATCTGCCAAAGGAGCACGAAAAATATTAGAATCAGATGAAGACGGTTTAACAAAGCGAATGTAATTATTAAGAACAGAAAAATAAACATCTGACAAATTATTAACTGATAAATATGTTTGAATAAATGTCAAAGCATTATCATCTCTCACTTGCATTTCAAGCCTGACCCAATGTTCCAAATCAAACGCTTTTTGTTCTGCTCTTTTATCATACATACGATAAAGAATATTAGATTTACGAGAACCAAAATAAAGCGTTTTACTTACTTTTTTATCACACTTTGATAAAACAAATTCAACCGGAAAAGAAAGAAAACGAGATACATAATTACCCGCAACTATATCATTAAAAATAGTATCTATATCTAAAAGTTTATTAAAATCATCATATGCTACATCTAAACGAGTTATATTAACTTCTTTATTTTCACATATATATTTGAATAAAGAATTATAATCTCCATTACCGAATTGCTCAAAATTTCTGCAACCTTTGCCGCTTAGTTCTAAACAAATTCCCATATTATCTGCACCATTGAAATGTATAGAAATACCGTCAAAATATAGTCTGTGACAGTAACCATAACATCCTTTAATACATTGCATCGAAGAAACAATATCATCAGATAGACCAAGTAATTTTATAATTGAATCTGGACTATCAATAGTTGAGCTAAAAGCCAAATAATCAAAAATAATACGATTTTCCATTTTTAACACCCCATTAATTATACAAAATATCAGTGTCACCGCAGGGAAAACGCTCAGCGTTTTCCCTTTGCGTTTGACACAACGATATTTGTCGTATTAATTACTTGTTGCTTAGGAGCAAAGCCAACACGGCTTAAACGCTCAATAAGCAAGTAACTGTTGTATAAATCTCTTAAACTATCAGTTTGTACAAAAGACTGATAGTCTTTTTTGCGAAGTTTTCTTCGCTTGTCCCTACTGGGATTGTCCGCATACTCTATATAAGCATCTGCATCATAATATTTTAGCCTTGTATATCGGCTAAAAAGAGTTTGACAAACCACGACAATGAAACATTGTTCCCTAAGTGGTTTAGCAACACGAGTAAAAACTTGAGAAGTTGCTAAAATACAAACACGCTGCTTACGCTGCTGCGTAACTTGGCTTAAAAGCGTTTCAGGAAAATCTTTACTATTCGCACAACTAAATTCATTTTGAATTTCATCAATTGCAAAAATAACACCGTCAGTGCCATTCTTAAAAGCCGGATCCAAAAGGTCATTCAGACTATTAAGCGGTGCGGTTTCGTACTTATAGCCAAAATTTGTATATATCTTAGCTTTTGGATAACGCTTACGGTATCGTTCAAGGTCATATACAAGACCTATCGTCTTCCCTGCTCCCTGTCTACCTGTATAAACTCGCAAGCCGTAGAGCTTGAAATAGTCCTTATTAAAGTTCTTTAAGTCTTTAAGTTTATACCGGAGCAGCTGAGGCAATGAAAAAATAAACCGCCTGAAAATGCAAACAAAAAGTCCAATTATTAAATATATCCACATTAAAATCACCCACACAAAGGAATAAGACGATAAACAAAAAGAACAATACCGGCACTAATCTTAATACCAAACCAACAAGATACACAACCGGCAAAAAGAAGAAGAACATCCGCACCAACAAGCCAATTACCATATACACACACAGTAGCAAGAGTATTAACAAAATCCAAAGGAATAGAAAAAAAAGACAAACCGCCAATAAGACCAGATATAAGACTAACAGCAAAATCAATTAAAACTTGAAAAATCATTTAATCTAATCATCCTTTCGAGAACTTGCAAACAAAGAACCTAATGATAAACCTTCTTGACCAATAAACCTTAAAAATTGATTAATATTATATAAAACAAGAAGAAAAATAATAAACCCCCTAATAGCAGGGCGAAAAGTATTGACAGCTTTCAAAAGAAAACTACTGTCAAAAACAGTACCAGTAAAAGTAATAGAACCTACTTGAATAGTACCTTGTTGATTACCTATTTCAGCTTCAGTACCAAAAACTTCAGAAATATCAAAAGAATTAACACCAAAAGCATTTTTAAAATTGTTTACAAGATTATCAATGCTATTATTAATGTGTTCAGTATCAGGAATGAAAATAAATTTAATGCCATTTAAAATATTTTCAGGCAAAGAAACAACAGTACTAAAAATGTTCTGAATGATAGATGAAACAGTATTAAAGGAATTTTCAAAGAAATTCCATACCATTTGAGGAATATCTTTAATGAAATTCCAAATAAGTTGAGGTAAACTACTTACATTTTGCCAAATTAAACTCGGAATTTGTATAATACTTTCGGCACAAGAACGCAACCAACTAACGATGCTAGACAGCCAATTCCACAGGTTGTCAAAATACCCAAATCCGCCGTTATCTTCTCCCCCACTTGCTCCTGTACTGGGTTCAGTAGCCTGCACAGAAGAGGAGATTGCTGAAAAAAAACTACATCAGAATTTTCATATTTAACATCATAATTAGTTGCAAGCATGTCTTTTGGAGAAAAAGAACCTAATATACCAGGCGTAGAAAATAATGCAGCAGTATTATTACTAATATTAATTAGTTTTGCAGAACCGTTAGTAGATTTAAGTCTATAAATTTTAGAATCAACTGATACAACTAATTCATCAGTAGATAAAAAAACAGATTCAAATCCATCTTCAGTTTTAAAAATAATATAATAATTATACTCATCATCAGAGATATCATAATGAGGAACAGAGACAGCAGAACAAGGGAGAATAGAAACAATAAGAACGCACATCAGAGCGAGAGCGACAACAAGTATTTTTACAAATTTATTTTTCACATTTTCACCACCTTAAAAAAATAACCCCCCGTGGTAGTGCCACGAGGGGAACGGCTCACAACGAGAATTAAAGGAACTTGTAAATAATTCTCGGAATAAGAGAGATACCCACAAACACAGCCATAATACCGATACCAACAGGTACAAGAGTACTAAGACCGGAGTCGATAGCAGTCTGAATAGGTTTAATTAATTCAGCTGTAATAGCAAAATCCAATACGCTACACCTCCTTTAAAAAATATCATAGAATGTCAGAGCTTTGTACAATAGATAACATACAAACACACCAACGGCAACAGCAAGCACAAAAAGCAAAATACTGTTTGTCAGTTGTGATTGACTAAGTAATTCATCAAGTGTCGCTATTTTCTGAATCGCCTGCGTTGTCGGTTGCGTCGATAATTCCATATTTTTTGCACCTCAATTTTTCGATGTACTCTTTGAAATTGTTTACACAACTCTTAACAAAGTGAATAAAGCCGAAGAAAGCAAACACCAAAATCAGCAATGAAAAAACATACTGCATTTTTTACACCTCATTAAAGAAGATTTATTCCAATAAGACTGCCGTTCTGATTAAAATCAAGTTCAGCTTCGGACGGAACTGGAACATCAACAAGCACATCAGGACGAACAGAAACTTCAAGAGCCTGTTCACCCTCGGAATCTTTCTGATCAAGAGGAAAAGGAGTTATACAAGACATTTTACCAAAGCTGACTAACTCACCTGTTTTCTTGTCGGTGAAACTTCCTGATCGCTTACCAATAATTTTTACTTTCATTTTTACCTCCTAGATTGAATTTTTTTGAATAGATTTATTAGGGACACTCGGAAAGTGTTTCTAGTAATTCGACAGTGGACCCCTGACACGTAATTTAATCTGACTTCAAGACATTAATATTTATCTCGTGATTTTCACACGCTTGTCCAGATACGTTCTAAGTCACTTTTTTATGTGTCCTAAACCGAGTAATTAATTTATTTCTTTAACCAAATCGAACTTAAACAAATCGTCATAATCAACGATATAAGAAACATCAGAATTGCGTTCAGATAATCTTACTTTACCAATACAAACAGATAAGTAAAACTCATAACTACCGCACTCAAGTTTAAAAAAACTACCGCTTTTAAAAAAATAGAAATCGTTAAATTTTTTATTTTTAAGTAAAAGAAAATAAGACCGACAAAGTTTTACCATCTTTGATTTATTTACATTAAGTCTTAATAGTTTAAGTTCTTTCTGTTCAAGCATATTTTATGTCCCCTAATTTTATTTATCATAGTCAATATATGAACTATCTAATATTATTATAGTTCACATATCAACTAAATGCAATAGTTAATATGTGAACTATGGTAAAATCTACTAAAGTAACAAAAAAGAGGTTTTAAAATATGAATTATGCACAAAACATTAAAAGTCTTAGAGAAGATAACGATTTATACCAAAAAGATATAGCGAAGATATTAGGAACTACACAAAGTTATTACGCTCAATACGAAAATGGAAAAAGACCATTGCCGATAGAACACCTAATAACATTATGTAAATTCTATAATGTTTCAGCTGATTACATACTCGGACTTACAAAAAATCCAAAACCAAACTGGTCAATAAAAAACAACATAAATATAAATTATGGAAATGTACAAATGAAATAAGGTGAAATAATGAACAACACATATAACCCATTACCACAATATAAACAAATGCAATACATAAATACAAATGGCTTCTATCCGTACAAAGAGCGAAAATTATTAACTAATAACGAATACAGATTTTACTATAATTTAGTTCAGTTAGCAGATAAGTATAATTTATCTGTTCAAGTAAAAATGCGATTAGCTGATATAATTGAAGTAGATAAATGCAAAATAACAAATCAAGAGTATATGAGTTATTTCGGGAAAATTAAATCAAAGCATATAGATTTTGTATTAACACATAAATACACTATGCAAATGATAGCAGCTATAGAGCTTGACGATAAGAGCCACCAAAAACAAAACCGTATAGAAAGAGATGCTTTTGTAAATAACGCACTTACAGCCGCAGGGATTGACTTTATAAGAAGTTATAATTTTAATATTAATTCATTAGAGCCGATAATAGTATATATTTTGAGGAAGAAAAACATCATCAGATAATTAATTGTAAGTTGTACCCCCCTGTTAGCGGAGGGGGGTTAAGTCGGATTCACTATCCGACTTTTTTTGTGTGTGAAAACTATTTAATTGACAAAGAAACAACGCAGGATAGCGCATTATATGTATCAGCAAGAAAATAATTGCGTTCATAAAGCGAAATGTTAACAAGCGAGACGGAAACAGACATCAGAACGAGAATGCAGACGCCCGACTGATAAGGCGGTGCTAAGTCTGACTACGGCTAATAAAAGGCTAGACAAAGGGCGTTGCCCTTTACCCACCAGGGAACGGGTTCCCTGGACCCGCGGAGCTACGCTCCTTCCCCGAGACGGAAACGCTCTTCCATTTTTATCTTTATTTTCCCGACCGAAAAGCTGAGTTTTCCACATATTTAACATAGTTCGGGAATTTTTAAGCGTTAAAAAAGTTTTCAACATATAAAAAGATTGAAAATTTCAAAATTTGAGATTATAATGAAATAAATAACAATCAATGTTTTGTATAATTGAGGGAAGGTGAAGCATTTAAATGAGTATTTCTTTCATAGATGAAGCGCCGCAGATAATCAAGGATTACTTGTTTTATATGCAGACGGTCAAAGGAAAATCACAGAAAACCGTTGATGAGTACTACATAGATTTGCGTACATTTTTCAGATTTATAAAATTACAGCGTGGACTTGTTCCGAATGATTCTGAATTTGAGAACATTTCGATTTCTGATGTTGACCTTGAACTTGTGAAAACCGTCACATTGAACGACGCATATGAATTTATGAATTATATTCAGCGTGAGCGCAAAAATCAAAATGTTACCCGTGCCCGTAAATGTTCGAGCCTTAAGGGTTATTTTAACTATCTCGCAACAAAAAAATGCGTGCTTGACAGCAATCCTGTTGAACAGCTTGAAGTTCCAAAAAAGAAAAAATCTTTGCCAAAGTATCTTACGCTTGAGCAAAGTCTTGAATTGCTGAATGCAGTCGACGGTGATTATAAGGAGCGTGATTACTGTATTCTTACGCTGTTTTTAAATTGCGGCTTGCGTGTGTCTGAAATGGCGTCTTTGAATTACACGGACATTCATCAGGATGACACTATGCGTGTTGTCGGCAAGGGCAACAAAGAACGAATTATTTACCTTAATTCCGCCTGCGTTTCCGCAATCCAAAATTATATGCGGGTGCGGCCCGTTGACGGCGTTAAGGATAAATATGCGCTGTTTATCAGCCGGAATCATCGCAGAATGAGCGTAAAAACCATACAGGCTATGGTGTATAAATATCTTGAAAAAATCGGTCTGAATGCACAGGGCTACTCCTGTCATAAGCTAAGGCACACTGCGGCAACACTGATGTATCAGTACGGCGGAGTTGACATACGAGTGCTAAAAGATGTGCTCGGTCACGAAAACCTCGGCACAACCGAGATTTACACCCACTTAAGTTCCGAGCAGATGAAAAATGCCGCCGAGAAAAATCCTTTGTCTAAGGTAAAGCAAAAATCCAATAAAAAATCCGATGAAAAACAATAAAAATTTATTACGAGTTATAATGTTGACCTAAATTTTAAAATTATTTAATCTAAACCATAATTTACCCCAACTTTTGATAAAGACGCTAATAAAAAAACAGCCCCGACTTTGATTTTTCCAAAGCCGGGGCTTGTCATATCTTTACTGCGCTGCCTACATCTGTAAGCGGTTTATTTTCTGCTAAATTAATTATTTTGACATTATGAATTATACAAAATCTTTCGATTTTTCGGAAGTTAGGGTGAGTTTTTATATCACCGAAAAACGCTACAGTACCGTCATCAATCATTGTGCACGCACCGCCGATAAATCCGTAATCGTATCCGTCAAGTCTTATGCTTCCGCTGTCGATTTTCAGAACATCAATTCCGTTTTTGGTAAGCGCATTATAGATTGTGCTGTCGGCGGTTATGGCGCTGTTTTTACCGATAACCGCAGTTGAACAGCGTGTGTAACCTTGTTTTACATCGACTATCTCAATGCCGTTTTCCTTGCAGTAGTTTTTGACTGAAACATCTATAGCCTCTTCCCTGCCGTATAATTTTCCGCTGATATACAGGCAATTAAGTGCCACGCAATGCGGATATTTACCGTCAATATTGTTCTTGCAAAGAATTATATTATAATTTTTGTTTTCACGAAGTCTTTTTAAATTATTACATTCTTTAAGCAGAAAAATATCGTTGTTGATTTTTAACATTTGCATATCAATGTGCCGCTGTTCAGGTGTATTAAATTGTAAAATTTTATCCGACGGTATAATATCGTACCCAAAAATTTCAATTGCTTTGCAAAATTTCGGGTACTTGTCGGACATTACAAAGGCGCTCATATGCTGACTGCCTCAAAGGCCTGTCTTATATTTTTAACTCCGATAAGCTCTGCACCGTCACATTTTACGGCTTTCAGATTGTGATACGGAAGAATGATTTTTGTAAATCCAAGCCTTACAGCCTCGTTTACTCTTAATTGAGCTTGAGAAACCGCCCTGATTTCGCCGGCAAGACCGATTTCGCCGAACACTACAACATTCTCGTCAATCGGAACATCTTTCAGACTGCTGATAAGCGCCATTGCGACCGCAAGGTCAATGGCAGGTTCGTCAATTCTAAGACCGCCGACAATGTTTATATAAGCGTCATTGTTTGAAAAATAATATCCCGCTCTTTTTTCAAGCACGGCAAGCAAAAGCGAAAGTCGGTTGTAGTCAAAGCCCGTTGCCATTCTTCGAGCGTTGCCGTAGCCGCTTTGCGTTGCAAGTCCCTGAACTTCCGCAAGAATAGGACGAGAACCCTCAATTGTACAGGTTACGCAAGTACCCGATACGCCTTTAGGTCTGCCCGACAGCAACATTACAGACGGATTGGGCACTTCCACAAGTCCCGTGTCGGTCATTTCAAACACGCCGATTTCGTTTGTAGAACCGTATCTGTTTTTGACTGCTCTTAAAATTCTGCATGACATCTGCTTGTCACCTTCAAAGTGCAGTACGGTATCAACGATGTGCTCAAGCACTTTCGGACCCGCAATTGAACCCTCTTTGTTTACATGACCTACCACAAACATTGGAATATCAAGCGACTTTGCCGTGCGCATAAGGCAGTTTGTCGATTCTCTGACCTGCGTTACACTGCCCGGTGAGGAGCTTAATTCTGTAAGATTCATTGTCTGAATTGAGTCGATCATTACTATATCGGGCTTTTCAGCACGGATTTGTTCGCACACTACTTCTACATCGGTTTCGGTCATTACAAAAAGATTCGGAGAATTTACACCGAGTCGGTTTGCCCTTAACTTAAGCTGTCTTTGCGATTCTTCGCCCGATACATAAAGCACTTTCATTGAGTTGCCGAGATATTGACATATTTGCAGTAACACGGTTGATTTGCCGATACCCGGGTCACCTCCGAGCAAAATAAGACTGCCCTTTACAATGCCGCCGCCAAGCACACGGTTAAGTTCGCCACAGCCCGTGTCGTAGCGGTGCTCGTTTTCGGTGGTGATTTCCGTAATTGAATAAGGAGAAGAAACCGCAGAAGCTACCTTTCTTTTTACAGCAGGCGCAGCTTTCACGCTTTCTTTGATTTCTTCTTCCATTGTGTTCCATTCGCCGCAGGTCGGACATTTTCCGTACCATTTCGGCGATTCGTAGCCGCACTGCGAGCATATATATACACTTTTGATTTTTGCCATATTAAACTTCCTTTAATAAACATTCATCAGTCCGACAGCTATCGCATAAGCCATTTTTTGTTGATAGGTATCGTCCTGCAATTTTGCACATTCGCTTTCGTTAGAGATAAATCCGCATTCACAAATTACGGCGGGCACAGTCGCATTTTTTAAAAGATAAATGCTTTTATCCGCTTTCTTACATTCCCTTTCATTGTCAGGCTGGAGCATAGTTTTTACAGATTGTCTGATACTCTCCGCAAGATCGGCGCTCTGCGGATTGTTAGGTGAATAAAAAACTTGCGTTCCGCTGTATTTGCTCTCGGTAAACTTATTCTGATGAATACTGATTACCACATTTTCGGGATTTGAATTAAATACAGAAAGACGGTTTTTCATATCGGAAACTTTGCGCTGTCGCACATTTTCGCCTTGCGTATATACGGATTTGTCCTCTGTTCTGATTTGCTCTGTTTTATAGCCGAACAGTGTAAGCATATCCGCAAGTTTTACTGATATTTGCAGATTAAGGTCTTTTTCCACCACATTGTTATCATTTACAGCGCCGCCGTCCTCACCGCCGTGACCTGCGTCGATTATTACAGTATGCGTGTTTTCGCTGACATTACTTTCACTCGTCAGTATATTAAGGCGAAAATAAGCCGTTGTAATCAGGAAAACAAAAGCAATTATAAGAATAAAACATATTGTAAAATACAAGATTTTCTTAAATTTCATAAAGCCGAACACCCCGTTTTATTTTTATGTGCGGAGTGCATTGCTTATAACAATTATAACATAGGCAATGTAAATTTTAAAGGCAAAACTAAAATTGTAACTATATAGTTTTGTCTGAATACTCTGTTAGTAATCAAAATGTAAGTACGGCGCACACCTATATGCGATGTACAGAAAATTCAGGTGAAGTTAATGGAAAAAACAACTCTTGACAAAATTCCGCTGAATTGCGAGGTTTATATAGATAGTGTCGAGTGCGGCAACGGCATAAAAAACAGAATTTTTGATATGGGCATAACAGAGGGTGAGAAAATTGTGCCGATAATGAAAAGTCCGTTTGGCGACCCGACAGCGTATTTGTCAAAAGGAACGGTAATTGCGCTTAGAGAAAGCGATTGCAGTAAAATTACGGTACGCCTAAATCGGGATTACGCATAAATAATTAAAAAGTTGGGAGGTTTTTATTTGCTGACAAGAAACAGCCGTAAAACAGAGGCAAACGGAAAAATTTGCGACAATGCAGACTACAATGTGGTACTTGCCGGCAATCCTAATGTCGGAAAAAGCACGATTTTCAATGCTCTTACAGGTATGAAACAGCACACGGGCAATTGGACGGGCAAAACCGTTGGGTATGCCAAAGGGTGCACAAAAATCAAAGACAAAAGTTTTTCCGTCGTCGATTTACCCGGCACATATTCTATGATTTCTTTTTCACCCGAAGAAGAAGTTTCACGGCAGTTTCTTGTCAGAGATGACATTGACTGCACGGTTATTGTAATTGATTCAAGCGTGCTTGAACGGAATCTTTCGTTTACCCTACAGGTTCTTTCGGTAACGAAAAAAGCGGTGCTGTGCCTCAATCTTAGCGACGAATGTTGTAAAAACGGTTTTGTTATTGACGAAGATGAGCTGTCGCTTAATCTCGGCATACCTGTTATAAGCACCAATGCTACAAAGAAAAGCGATATTGAAAAAATCCGAGAGAAAATTTACGATGTCTGCACCGAAAAAACAAAATGCTTTCGTGTTACAAGGCTGTATGACGGAATAGATATTTTTAATAAGGAAAAGCACAAAGAAAACACTGAATTTCTTGCCGCTCGTTCAAAGGAAATATGCAGTCGATGTATAAAAAAATGCGGTGAAAACATAAGCGAAAAAACCAAAAAGCTTGATAAAATACTTACTTCTAAAATTACGGGAATACCTATTATGATACTTTTGCTCGGTTTGCTTTTCTGGATAACTGCGGTCGGCGCAAATTATCCGAGCCGTCTTTTGAGCGAACTGTTTGAATATATAAAAGTCGGTTTGGTATATGTATTTGATTTTTTTAATGCACCGGATTTTATAAAAGGCTTTTTTATAAACGGAATATACACGACACTTAGTTGGGTGGTTGCGGTAATGCTGCCACCAATGGCGATATTTTTTCCGCTGTTTGCGCTGATAGAGGACTTTGGCTATTTACCGAGGATAGCGTTTAATCTTGACAAATTCTTTTCAAAATGCGGTGCGCACGGCAAGCAAGGTCTGACTATGGCAATGGGGATCGGCTGTAATGCCTGCGGAGTTACGGGCTGTCGAATAATAGAATCACCTAAAGAAAGACTGATTGCGACAGTTACAAATAATTTTATGCCCTGCAACGGAAGATTTCCGATGCTTATTGCGCTGATTACAATATTCTTTTCGGGCAGTGCCTGCGTATTTGCAAGTTCAATAAGCATAGCGTTAATCCTTGTTTTACTGATACTTTTTGCGGTTATGATGACAATGTTTGTGTCTAAAATATTGTCTGTAACGCTGTTAAGCGGCGAGCGTTCGGCTTTTGCGCTTGAACTTCCGCCGTACCGCAAGCCGAGAATTCTAAAAACTATAGTCAGCTCGTTTTTAGACCGCACCTTGTTTGTGCTTGGCAGAGCGGTTATAGTAGCAATTCCGGCAGGAGCGCTGATATGGCTGCTTGCAAATATCTATATTGCAGACAGCTCACTGCTTTCGTATTGTACGGATTTTTTTGACCCGTTCGGCAGAGCCATAGGTCTTGACGGAGTAATTATAATGGCTTTTGTACTCGGATTTCCTGCAAATGAAACTGTAATACCGATAATAATTATGTCGTACCTTTCCACGGGTACGCTGACTGATTTTGCAAGTTATGAGGAACTTTTTGCATTGCTTACGCAAAACGGCTGGACGCTTACAACGGCAATCTGTACAATAGTAATGTGCATCTTCCACTTCCCTTGCTCCACAACATGCCTTACAATCAAAAAAGAAACGGGTAGTATGGGCTGGACGATGTTTTCGATAGTTATGCCGACAATGATTGGCATAGCGCTTTGCTATCTGATTTCTCATATTATGTAAATCAACTTAATTTAATAAATCCAAACAGAAAGCCTGCCCTTACATTATGCAAGGGCAGGCTTTGAGGTTATCAAATGAAAACAATATAATATTATAATTAGAATTCATAGATTAAGTATAAAGAAAAGGAGATTATAATGAAAAAATTTATTGCTTAATTAATCTGAAATTAATCAGAAATCAATTTCGAGGTCATAGTAGCAAGCCTTAAGGAGTTTTTCCATTTCTTCCTGACTTGGCTGACGAGGGTTAGAGCCTGTGCAAGCGTCTGCGATAGCATTCTTAGCTGTTTCGGGGAGCTTATCCATAAACTCTTTTTCGTCGATAATGCTTACATCAGCCTTAACGCCACCCGGACCGTAGTTCTTAATAGCCTGCGGAATGTCGAGCTGATCGTTCATTGAGCGAAGTTCTGCGATAAGTGCATCAACGAGTTCTTCTGTTGTTTCGCCCTTAAGGTCGATGAATTTAGCAATCTGTGCATAACGCTCGGCTGCTGTAGCATCTTTGGAATTATATTTAATTACCTTTGGAAGGTACATAGCATTTGCACAGCCGTGAATAATGTGACCGCCCGAGAATGCAGCACCTGTCTTATGAGCCATTGAGTGAACAATACCGAGAAGAGCGTTTGAGAATGCCATACCTGCAAGACACTGTGCATTGTGCATAGCATCACGAGCGTCCATATCGCCGTCATATGACTTTTTAAGGTCGTTGTGAATCATCTTAATTGCGTGAAGTGCAAGAGCATCTGTATAATCACAGTTAAGAGTAGATACATATGCCTCAATTGCGTGTGTCATAGCATCCATACCTGTATGTGCTGTAAGCTTTTTAGGCATAGTTTCAGCAAGTGACGGGTCAACAATAGCTACATCAGGAGTAATGTTGAAGTCGGCAAGCGGATACTTGATACCCTTGTCGTAGTCGGTAATTACAGAGAAAGCCGTAACCTCTGTAGCTGTACCGGAAGTTGACGGAATAGCACAGAATTTTGCTTTCTGTCTTAATTTAGGGAAGCTGAACGGTGTGATAAGATCCTCAAATGTGATTTCAGGATACTCATAGAATGCCCACATAGCCTTTGCCGCATCAATCGGTGAGCCACCGCCCATCGCTACAATCCAGTCAGGCTCAAACTCTCTCATAACGGCTGCGCCCTTCATAACTGTGTCAACAGATGGGTCAGGCTCAACACCTTCAAAGAGTTTAACTTCCATTCCTGCTTCTTTTAAATAATCAACAGCCTTGTCAAGGAAACCGTTACGCTTCATTGAGCCGCCGCCTACTACTACAATTGCTTTTTTGCCTTCGAGTGTTTTTAAACTTGAAAGAGCATCTTTTCCGTGATAAAGATCTCTTGGTAATGTGAATCTGTACATTATTATGACCCCCTAATAGGAAATATTAGTCACTTTTTCATTGACTAACGATATTATAACACCTTTTATTTCCAAAGTAAAGGGTTTTTAAGTAAAATTTATGTGAAAATATAGAAAAGTTTTTATTACATCACAAATATTATTATATATAATCACAGAACAGTCACATTATAACCCGTAAATGTTATCAACATCGTTTGCATACTCTTTTACGAGCTCAAGAAAATGCTTTGCAACGGGATTGGTAGCGGATTTACTCCACGCCATAACATAAGAAATGCTTGTGTCAGCATCGCTTAGCGGTATGCTTGAACAGCTTTTGTCCGATGAAAAATTTAGCAGTGAACTCGGAACAATAGAAATTCCCATACCAGCCGCCACTGCCATATACATACTTTTTACATCGTCAAATGTATTTGTGATTTTGGGTGAAATATGAAAAGTGCGGTATAAATCCATAACCTCCATATACAGTATGGGAGAAACATTTTCAGAAAGAAGTACAAGTTTTTCGTTTGCAAGGTCAGCCATAGAAATATTTTTCTGCTTTGCCGCAGTATTTGTTTTGTCCGCAATTACATAAAGCTGTTCGCTGTGGGTTACTATAGACTCGACAGATGAGCTTTCGGGCAGCATATCCCTCGGCATAAAGCAAAAGTCATAATCGCCGCCGAGTACATTGCCGTTTTCCGAACCGTCAAGTTCTTTTACATCAACCGTAATATCGGGATAACGCTTGCGAAATTCTTTTATGCATTTTGTCGGAAACGAAAAAGAGGTTTGGTCGCACGCAACCGTAATTCTTCCCTTTCCTCCGTCATGCATCTGCTTTATTATAGATGTGGCTTTGTTCAAGGTTTCTACAATTTCTATTGCGTACGGCAACAAAGTCTTGCCCTCGTTTGTAAGGAGAACATCACGGTGCGAGCGTATAAAAAGCTGTACCCCAAATTCTTTTTCAAGGTCTATTATATATCGGCTTACTGTTGACTGCGAAACATAATTACGCCTTGCAGCCTCCGAAAAATTCAGAGTGCGTGCCACAGAGATAAAGCACTTTAACTGATTTATGTCCATAAATAAAGTTTCCTTTCGCTAATTGTATCTTGTTATGCAGGAAGTGAATAAATAAGTCAAAATCGATAAATAATTACATTAAAACTTTAGTTGACCAATTCTTTCCTTTCTGCTATAATTTGAGTATAGCATAATAGTATGCAAAAATCAAATAATAATCAAATACTATAAAACTATAAATAATTATGCGGCAAGGAGCAGTTATGAAAAAAATAGTTATTACAGGTATGGGCGCAGTTACACCTATCGGCATTGGTGTAGATACTTACTGGAAAAATATCACAGCAGGCGTGTCGGGTATAGACACAATCAAAAGTTTTGACGCATCTGAACTTGCGGTTCAGATTGCGGGCGAAGTAAAGAATTTTAACCCGTCGGATTATATGCCGAAAGACTTAATCAGAAAAACGGATCCGTTTATGCAGTATGCATATATTGCTGCAGAGGAGGCTTTAAAGCAGAGCAACCTTGAAATTGAACCTGAACGCACAGGTATTGTAATGGGTACAGCTATGAACGGCATTGCTACAATTGCGTTCACTCAAGACGCACTTTCGGGTGCTGCACATAAAAAGGTAGGCCCGAGATTTATTCCTAAAATTCTCGGCAACATTGCCGCTGCAAATATCGCAATCGACCACAATATTCAAGGTCCGAGCCTTACCGTAAGCACAGCTTGTTCATCGGGCGGCGATGCAATCAACACAGCTTGTATGTGTATGCAGACAGGCAAAGCCGATGTAATGCTCGCTGTCGGTGCGGAGTCAGTTCTCTGTCCGCTCGTAATTTATTCGCTTGCAAACGCAAAGGCACTTTCACGCAGAAACGACTCCCCCGCTACCGCAAGCAGACCTTTTGATGTTACCCGTGACGGTTTTGTAATCGGAGAGGGCGGCGGTGCGCTTCTTCTCGAAACCGAGGAGCACGCGCTTGCAAGAGGCGCAAAGATTTACGGCGAAGTTCTCGGCTGTGGCAACACAGATGATGCTTACCATGTAACAGCTCCGCATCCGGAAGGAAGAGGCGCTATTGCTTGTATGAAACAGGCTATTGCACAGGCAAATATCGACGCATCACAGATAGGTTATGTAAACGCTCACGGCACAGCTACAAATAAGGGCGATACTGTAGAAACCGCATCAATCAAAAGTGTGTTCAGTGACAAACTTCCGTATGTAAGCTCAACAAAGGGCGCAACAGGTCATATGATGGGCGCAGGCGGCATTACAGAAGTTATTACCTGTGTAAAGGCTATTGAAACAGGAGTAATTCCGCCGACAATCAACTTAAATGAAGTTGACCCCGAGTGCAGCGGAATAGACTTTGTCGCTAACACAGCAAAGAAAGCCGAAATAGATTATGCTATGTCGAACGCATTTGGCTTCGGCGGACAGAATTCAAGCATTATTGTAGGCAGATACAAGGGATAATCCCTAACGATATAAAGGAGAAATTTATGCAGTTTACTTATGATACAGATATGTTTGTAAAAACATTTGAAAGCGAATTTACATGGCTTAACGGCTTTATGAGAAATGTTCGCCGTTTTGGCAATAGAACAGCTGTTATTGACCCTGCCCGTAACATAAAGTGGACATATACAGAATTAAACACAGCTGCAAATAAGTTTGCAAATGCCATGAAAGCAGACGGTGTTAAAAAGGGCGATGTTGTATTTATGCAGCTTTTTAACTCTACACAATTTTTGCTTGGATATATATCACCGCAAAAACTCGGCGCTATCGGTAATCCCGCAAACTTTAATCTTTCTCCGGGCGAAACGGCGGAAATCATCGGTCACAACAAACCTACTGTATATGTGTATGACACAGAAATCCTTGATACCGTTGTAAAGGCTCTTGAAATCACTTCTCATACTCCAAAGATAATTATCGCCGTAAACAACTCCGGTAAAGAAATCGAACTTCCGCAGGGACATATTCTTTTTGAGGACTATATAAAAAATGCCTCCGAAGAAAATCCGCCTGTTGATTTTGAACCGCATATATATGATGAGGTTGTTCGTTTGCAGACTTCGGGCACAACAGGCACACCAAAGGGTGTTCCGCTCAACAATGTAAACGAAGTGCTTTCAGCACACGATGTAATTATGCATTTCCCGCTCAACCCTACCGACATTACAATGAATATGACGCCGTGGTTCCACCGTGGCGGTTTACATTCGGGCGGTCCTACCCCTACTTTGTATGTAGGCGGATGTATTGTAATTATGCGTAATTTTAACCCTAAGACCTGCCTTGAATATGTAGAGAGCAATAAGATTACTTTTATAACAGGTGTACCGTCAATTCTCACTCTGCTTGCAAGCCGACAGGAAAAGCACCCTAAGAATATTTCTTCTTTAAAGGGTATAATAACTATGGGCAGTCCGCTTGAAAAAGAGGCTTGTATTCGTTTTCAGAATGTGCTTACACCTAATATTTTTAACGGCTACGGCACAACAGAAACATTTTGGAATACATTTTTACGCCCGTACGATTTACCTGAAATGGCAGGTTCTGCAGGTCGTTCATGTACCGATGATGAGGTAAGAATCGTAAATGTTTACGATGAGGGAAAAGCAAATCCCGATGATACTGTTCCTTGTGACGGCAAGACAGAGGGCGAAATAATTATTAAGTGCCCCGGTAAGACAACCTATTGCTATGTAGGCAACGAAAAAGCCTCAAAGGATAAATTTGCCGACGGCTGGATGTACACAGGCGATGTAGGCACTTGGGACGAAAATCAATTTATCACAATTTCGGGCAGAAAAGATGATATGATTATCAGCAAGGGCGAAAATATCTACCCTGCAAGAATCGAAGAGGCTATCAATAAGCACCCTAAAGTTTCGGAATGTATAGTAACGGGTGTGCCTGACAGTGTTCGTGGCGAAAGCGTTGCAGCCTATGTTATTCCCGAGGACGAAAGCCTTACTGCCAAGGAGCTTTTTGAGTTTTGCGCAAATTCCCCTGACATTTCAAAGTATCAGGCTCCGAGATATTACCGCTTTGTGACAGAATTGCCACATACGGCGACAGGTAAAAAGCAACACTTCAAAATAAGACAGCAGGCTAAAGAGGATTTGAAAAACGGTTTGCTTATTAAAAAATAAAGGGTGATTTTTTGCAGATAAAACCATATTCAAGAAGAATCAATTACTATGAAACCGATATGATGAGCATAGTCCATCATTCAAATTATATCAGGTTCTTTGAGGAAGCACGATGTGACTTTATGGAGCAAATCGGCTGCGATGTAAGAGCACTTGAGGATAAAGGTGTTTCTATTGCCGTTGTTGACGCATACGCAAAGTACATTGTGCCGTTGAAATTTGACGATAAGGTTTACATCACAACAAAACTTACTAAGATGTCGGCAGCAAAAATGGAATTTGAATACGAAATCAGATTTGCTGATACCGACATTCTCGCAACAGCAGGCAAAACATCACATTGCTGTGTAAACCGCTCAAATAAGCCGATGCCTATAAAAAAAGCTGACGCAAACTTGTACGAAACATTGCAAAATTTAATATAAGTTCTTTATTAAAGGTTTGTTGAATTGTTGCTTAGCGTAATGCTTTGTCAAGTAATTATAAAAATTTGCCAAAGCACAATTCATTAAAGTACCGACATAAAACAGAACCGATAAAATAAGCAACCCTCTGTAAGCAAAAACTTACAGAGGGTTTGTTGTTCAGTATGGATTTTAAGTTGGATTTGACTTTATAATTTACTTTTGTCAACAAAGTGGCTGATTAAATCTTTACGGGTTACAATGCCTATGAATACTCCCGAATCATCTGTGACAGGGATAAAGTTCTGATTCAAGGCTCTCTCGTAAAGCTCTTTCATATCAACGCTTATTTTTACAGACGGGTTGAAGTCGGTGCGGATAAGGTCACGCACAAAATACTTTTCCTGCGATTTCATACCCTGCGTTTGCTTTTCGACTATGTACCATAAAAAGTCGCCCTCACTGACTGTGCCGACATACTTGCCGTATTCGTCAATAACAGGTACTGCGGTGTAGCTGTGCGCTTTCATTTTTTCAAGCGCCTGTCTTATGGTGCTGTCTTCATAAATATAAGCCACTGTTTCTTTTGGTTTTAATAGCATTACAATGTTCATTTTATTTCACCGAATTAACTTTCAGATTTGGCGGTCATATATATTTTGCCTATTGCAAATATAATTGCAAACAATAAAAGCGGCGGGTCTTGCTCAAGCAAGCCTGTAAGAATAAAAATTATACTCGGAAAAATTGCCGTCATCATATGCAGTGTGTGGTTTCTGCTGCGATAAAACATTATACAACTTACAATGTGCAGTAAAATTAAAAATACCATTGAAACAATCCAAAAGTTGCGCATTGTTTCCGACAAAAATCCTTTACCCTGTATTCCGAATCCGCATACCATACAGAAGATTACCGCAAAACCGCCGATTTGTTCAAATGCTTTTAATCCTCTGTTTACCGTGTCTTTCGGCGGCTTGTACTTTTTGTCAATACATCTGAAAATCATCCAAATTATAAATAAAGCCGCAATAACGGGTATTCCGTAAAAATTAAAAAATTGCATTAAATCATCCTAAATATATTGTTTGTTTTTATTAATTCTATCACAGTTTTTGATAATTCTCAAGTGCTTTATTCTACAAATTATCGCAAAATATATATTTTTTACAACAAAAGTGCATAAGTGACAGAATTGTAAATTGATTTTTCAGAAAAAAGATTGTATTATATTAAAGTACACATTTTTGTGAATAGAAAATTTTGGAGGAGATTTCTTGAGCACCGAGAAAAAGCGAAAACGCTTTAGAATAAGCGGAAAGCTTATTTTTAATATAATAGTTCTTGGCATTACCTTTTATCTTATAGTCTTTTTCTGCGTTTCCGAAAACGGAATGATTGACTTGCTTTCTTCACCCGACGGTTTTATATGGGGATGGATAATTGCAGGCATAGTCGCATTTGATATTAATATAGTTATAGACAGTGTTGTAACGCAGATACTTATTAGAATACAATATCCCGATTTCAGATTTATTGACGCTCTCAAAGTTGCGCTGGTCGGTGTTTTTTTCGGTGCTGTCACTCCGTCCAACACAGGCGGACAACCTATGCAGTTGTATCTTCTTTCAAAAATGAAAGTCGGAGTCGGGTTCGGCTCGGCGTGTATGACGCAAAAATTTGTTTATTATCAGATTGTTACGGGAGTATTCAGCGTACTTGCCATTATAATAAAGTTTGATTATTTTAAAGCGGCTTTTACCAATATATGGTCTACCCTGTTTATCGTACTCGGCTTTTTGACCCAAACAGTTGTTACCGTTTTGTTTTTGGTTGTATCGTTCAGTCCGAAAATTACAGGTAAAATTATTAAGTTTATAGATAAAATTTTACATAAATTCAAATTTATCAAGAATCCGGATAAAAAAGTGAAATCGCTTAAAGAGCAGGTTGAGCTTTTCCATACAGGCAACAAACTGCTTTATGAAAATAAAAAGCGTATGATGTTGCTTTATGCTCTCGTTGCACTGCAAGTAATTGCTATCCTCTCTGTTCCGTATTTTGTATATCTTTCTTTTGATATGCACAGCATTGCCGTTGAGCACGGTCAGGTTCCGCTTAATTTTCTTGATACAATTTGTATTCAGTCGTTTGTACTCTTTACTTCAAACCTTGTGCCTCTGCCGGGCGCATCCGGCGGCGCAGAGCTTGCGTTTACAATGTACTTTGGTCCGTTCTTTGTTGTGGGACTTGCAAACAAAATTAAGCCTGCAATCCTGTTGTGGAGATTTATTACATATTACGGCGCAATATTAATTTCCGCTCCGTTCTCTTACCTTACAAAGGGCAAAAGAATAGATGACGCCATTAAGAAAAATGAACTTTCCGACGAAAACGAATTTGAAGAAATAAAAACAGAATAAGCATAATTTTACTGTTCGGCACATTAAAAAGCAATGATAATGTGCCGAACTTTCTTTTATGTAAATCAAATAAATAATTGCGGCAGAAATATGCAATATTTTTTGAAGAATATTGCAAAAAAACTTGTTTTTGGTTCAATTCTGATTTATAATTATAAAGTAATAAGAGTGAAAGAGGAGATTTATATGGTTACACTTGATAAAATCTATCACGCATCTTATGTACTTAAAGATGTAGTTATCCCTACCCCGCTTGTTAAGGCAACCGCTATCAGCGATGATTGCGAAGTTTACCTTAAGCCTGAAAATTTGCAGATTACAGGTTCGTTTAAGGTAAGAGGCTCGGGATATAAGATTTCTCAGCTCACAGAAGAAGAAAAGAAGCGTGGTGTTATTGCTTGCTCGGCAGGTAATCACGCTCAAGGTGTTGCGCTTGCCGCAACAAAATACGGTATTAAATCACTTATCTGCTTGCCTGACGGCGCTCCGATCTCTAAGGTTGAGGCTACAAAGGGTTACGGCGCAGAGGTTTGTATGGTACCGGGTGTGTATGATGATGCCTACAATAAGGCTTGTGAGCTTCGTGACGAACATAACTATACTTTTATTCATCCGTTTGACGATGAAAATGTAATTGCAGGTCAGGGTACAATTGGTATTGAAATTCTTGAAGAATTGCCTGACGCAGACGCTGTAGTTTGTGCTATCGGCGGCGGTGGACTTATCTCGGGTGTTGCTTGCGCAATCAAGAGCCTTAACCCTAACATCAAGGTTTACGGTGTTCAGGCAGAGGGCGCTCCGTCAATGTACGAGTCAATCAAACAAGGTAAGCCTGTTCATCTTGACAAGGTATCAACTGTTGCTGACGGTATTCAGGTTAAAGAACCGGGTGAGCACACATTTAAGTATGTTCAGAAGTATGTCGATGACATTGTAACTGTAACCGATGATGAAATTTCATCTGCTATTTTAAAACTTATTGAATCACAGAAGATGATTGCCGAGGGCGCAGGCGCTGCACCTCTCGCAGCTGTAATGTTCAACAAACTTCCTGTAAAGGGCAAAAAAGTTGTTTGCGTAATTTCGGGCGGCAACATTGATGTTACTATCCTTTCAAGAGTAATTAAGCGTGGTCTTTTAAGATCGGGCAGATCACAGACACTTTGCATTGAACTTCAGGATAAACCGGGTCAGCTCAAGCAGGTAGCCGATATTATCGCTGACAAGGGCGGAAATGTTATTTCTATCCACCACGAGCGTGCAAGCGAGGGTACTGATATTAACGGCTGTTACCTAAGAATTGTACTTGAAACAAGAAACTTTGACCATGTAAAAGAAATTACAGACGCACTTATTAACGCAGGCTTTAAGCTTGTATAATATATGGAGGAATTTATTATGGAAAAAATCTATACAAAAAATGCTCCCGATGCTATCGGCCCATATTCACAGGCAGTTGTAGTAAACGGTCTTGTATTTACATCAGGTCAGATTGCTATTAATCCTGCAAGCGGCAATGTTGAGGCTACTACAATCGAGGCTCAGACAGAGCAGGTTTGCACAAACCTTAAGAATGTTCTCGAGGCTTCCGGCAGTTCACTTGAAAAGGCTGTAAAGACAGTTTGTTTCTTAAAGGATATGAACGATTTTGCCGCATTCAACGCCGTATATGGCAAGTATTTCACAGAAAAGCCTGCCCGTTCCTGCGTAGCTGTAAAACAGCTCCCTAAGGATGTACTCGTTGAAGTTGAAGTAATCGCCGAAGTTTAATTCAGTATAAAATCTGTTGATTTTTTCAAAACAAAAACCTGCACTTTAATTATAGAGTGCAGGTTTTTTGCTTATAAAAATTTATATTCGTTGTTTTCTTTTGTAAATACAACAGCTCCGCAAGATTTTTCGTATTTCATAGGCTGATTAATTTATTCAATCACAAGTTCAACAGGGCAATGGTCGCTGCCGAAAACTTCGGTGTGAATATCGGCACTTACGAGTCTTGAATCAAGGGCTTTTGATGTGAGAAAATAGTCAATACGCCAGCCTGCATTCTTTTCTCTCGCTTTAAATCTGTATGACCACCACGAGTATATTCCCTCTCTGTCGGGATAAAAATAGCGGAAAGTATCGGTAAATCCGCTGTCTAAAAGCGCAGTCATTTTACCTCTTTCCTCATCTGTAAAGCCTGCGTTTTTGCGATTTGTCTTAGGATTTTTAAGGTCAATTTCATTATGCGCAACATTGAGATCGCCGCATACGATTACGGGTTTTGTTTTTTCAAGATTTTTCAGATATTCTCTGAAAGCGTCCTCCCAAACCATTCTGTAATCAAGTCTTAATAACTCGTTTTTGGAATTTGGGGTATAGCAGGTCACAAAGTAATAGTCCTCAAATTCGGCGGTTATCACTCTGCCCTCTTTATCGTGTTCTTCAATTCCGAGCCCGTAGGTTACGCTTATCGGCTCTTCTTTTGTGAAAAGCGCAGTGCCCGAGTATCCCTTTTTTTCGGCGTAGTTCCAATACATATGATAGCCGTCAAGCTGCAAGTTGATCTGTCCTGCCTGCAGCTTAGTTTCCTGCAAGCAAAATACATCTGCATTTACTTCATTAAAAAAGTCAAGAAAGCCCTTTGTTACGCAGGCTCTTAAACCGTTTACATTCCAAGATATAAATTTCTTCATAATTGCTCCTTATCCTATTATTTCTTCCCATTCTGCCTCTTTAAATCCTGTAAGTACCTTATCACCGTTAATGAGAATGGGGCGTTTTACTAACATTCCGTCGGTTGCAAGCAGTTGATATTTTTCTTCAAGAGACATTTGCGGCAGCTTGTCCTTTAAATTCATTGACTTATAAAGCATACCGCTTGTGTTGAAAAACTTTTTAATGTCAAGTCCGCTCATTTCGTGCCATTGCTTTAATTCCTCGGCTGTCGGATTATTTTCAACAATGTGTCTGTCCTCATAATCGGCACCTTTGCTGTCTAAGAAATTCTTAGCCTTTTTGCAGGTCGAACATTTCGGATATTCTAAAAATAACACAATATCACTCCAAATAAAAAATACAACTATAGTATAAAATATTTTCGGCTAATAATCAACATTTTCGGCTCTTTGCTTGAAAATAATTTTGATTTTATATATAATATTTATTATGGATAAGTTTGAACTTCTAAAACAATACTTCGGCCACGATTCGTTTCGTGACGGTCAGGAAAATATAATAGATAATATTTTGAGCGGCAGAGATGCGCTTTGTATTATGCCTACGGGCGGCGGAAAGTCGATTTGCTATCAGATTCCGGCACTTATGTCGGACGGAATTGCAATTGTGATTTCTCCGCTTATTTCGCTGATGAAAGACCAGGTTACTTCGCTTAATCAAAACGGAATCAGAGCGGCATACATCAACAGCACGCTTACTCCCGCCCAACAGTCGAGAGCAATTTATAACGCTATGCGAGGCGAATACAAACTGATTTATGTTGCGCCCGAAAGGCTTGAAGCGCCCGCTTTTCTTAATCTTTGCAACAGTATAAAAATTTCTCTGATTGCGGTTGATGAGGCACACTGTGTGTCGCAATGGGGTCACGACTTTCGCACAAGCTATTTGAAAATATCCGATTTTATTTCTAAACTTGATGACAGACCGGTCGTTTCCGCATTTACGGCAACGGCTACCGACGCTGTAAAAAGGGATATTCTAAATCTGCTCGGTCTTAAAAATCCTTTTGAAATAACAACGGGTTTTGACAGAAAAAATTTGTTCTTCGCCGTAAAGCGTCCGCAAAACAAGCAAAAAGAATTACTCGCCATTGTGAGCGAACACAAAAATCAGAGCGGAATAATTTACTGTGCTACCCGTAAAAATGTAGAAAAAGTCAGCGATTTTCTCAATGAAAACGGCTATGATTCTCTGATTTATCACGCAGGATTGAGCAATGAAATACGAAGCAAAAATCAGGACGATTTCATTAATGACAGATGCAATCTGATTGTTGCCACCAATGCTTTCGGAATGGGAATTGATAAGCCCGATGTGCGCTTTGTGGTGCATTATAATATGCCGAAAAATCTTGAAAACTATTATCAAGAGGCAGGCAGAGCAGGTCGTGACGGCGAAAACTCCGATTGCGTTTTGCTGTACAGCTCCGGTGATGTTCATACACAAAAATTTTTTATTGAAAATAATGACGAGAATGCCGAACTTACCGAAGAACAGCGTGAAAAAATCAAGAAAAATGATTACTATAAACTTAATAAAATGGTAGGTTACTGTACATCTACCACCTGCCTTAGAAATTATATTCTAAACTATTTCGGTGAGTATCACACAAACGAGTGCAAAAACTGCTCGGCTTGTCTTAAAGAATACAAGCTGACAGATGTAACGGTTGATTCGCAGAAGATTCTTTCTTGCATTATACGAACAGGTCAGCGGTTCGGCACTTCTACAATATCCGCCGTGCTTGCAGGCTCAAAAAGCGAGAATATTTACAAATACAGGTTAAATAATCAGTCTACATATGGCATAATGAGTGACAAGCGCAGAACGGTTATAAACGAGCTTATAACAAGGCTTATTGACGAAGAATATATAACTCAAACCGAGGACAAATACCCTGTTTTAAAGGTAACGCAAAAATCATATCCGATTTTGAAAGGGCAAAAAAGCCTTACAATGCGCCTCGCCGTTAAAGAGGAGCTGCACAGAGAAATTCAGCATACAGAGGTCGATAAGGTGTTGTTTGACAAACTTAAGGAGATCAGAAAATATCTTGCGGATAAAGCCAGCGTTCCTCCGTATGTTATATTCAGCGACGCATCTTTGCGTGATATGTGCGCAAAACTTCCGACAAATGAAAATGATTTCTTAAGAATATCCGGTGTCGGTATTAAAAAGCAGGAAAAATACGCAAAAGAATTTATCCCGATTATTAAGGAATATAAGGAAGAAAAGTTTTAAAATACGGCATACCATTTCTGTAATTTAACATTGAAATGGTATGCCGTTTCTGATTACAAATCCTGCAAATCTGCGCTTGGAATATCGCTTTCAAGATTATCTCTTGCTAAGTCGTTGTCTATATAAGAATAAAAATTTGAAATAGGTCTTTCGCTGTGCGGTTTACTGTGATACACCTTTTGTGACGGCGGCTGTGTGCCTGCAATAATCGGATTGGCTTTTTCGTTGCTAAGTTTAGCCCCGCCCTGCAATTCGGGTACAATCTCTGCTCTGTTTTTATTTTTATCGTAAATGTTATCTGCTCTGTGCATTCCTTTTTTAGCCATAAAAATCACCTCAAAAGTATTTTGCACAGTAAAAACAGAATTATTAGCATATGAAATAAAGAGCCTTACAATAAAAGCGAAATAAACATATAAAAAATCCTGCCTGAAAAATCAGACAGGATTTTGAATTTATTAAAGGATTTAATTAGCAAACACCCTGAGCAATCATTGAATCTGCAACCTTCTCAAAGCCTGCGATGTTAGCACCTACTACATAGTTGCCCTCATAGCCGTACTTCTTAGCAGCATTGTCAATGTTGTGGAAAATATTAACCATAATGTTCTTGAGCTTAGCGTCAACTTCATCAAATGTCCATGAAAGACGCTGTGAGTTCTGTGACATCTCAAGAGCAGAAGTAGCAACACCGCCTGCGTTAGCTGCCTTACCAGGAGCGAAGAGCAAACCTGCCTCCTGGATGAGCTTTGTAGCCTCAAGAGTTGTAGGCATATTAGCGCCCTCTGCTACTGCATAGCAACCGTTAGCGATAAGTCTCTTAGCATCGTCAGCGTTAAGCTCGTTCTGTGTAGCACATGGAAGAGCAACATCACACTTAACTGACCAATCGAATTTACCCTCGTGGTACTCTGCATTTGGACGGTAGTTCTTGTACTCTGAAAGTCTGCCTCTCTTAACTTCCTTGATTTCCTTAACAGCGTCAAGGTCGATACCCTCTGCATCGTAAACCCAACCTGTTGAATCAGAAAGTGTAACTACCTTAGCACCAAGCTCTGTAGCCTTCTGTGTAGCGTAAATAGCAACATTACCTGCACCGGAGATACAAACTGTTGCACCCTTGATGTCTTTACCGTTGCACTTGAGCATTTCCTCTGTGAGGTAAAGAAGACCGTAACCTGTAGCCTCTGTTCTTGCTAAAGAACCGCCCCAGTTGAGGCCCTTACCTGTAAGAACACCCTCATATACATTTCTGATTCTCTTATACTGACCGAACATATAACCAATCTCACGAGCGCCTGTACCGATGTCGCCTGCAGGAACGTCTGTGTCAGCACCGATGTGCTTGCAAAGCTCTGTCATAAAGCTCTGGCAGAAAGCCATAACTTCGTTGTCGCTCTTGCCCTTAGGGTCAAAGTCAGAGCCGCCCTTACCGCCGCCGATAGGAAGACCTGTTAATGAGTTCTTGAAAATCTGCTCAAAACCGAGGAACTTAATTACACCAAGGTTTACAGACGGATGTAATCTTAAACCGCCCTTGTAAGGTCCGATAGCGCTGTTGAACTGTACACGGAAACCACGGTTTACCTGTACCTTGCCGTTATCGTCAACCCAAGGAACTCTAAACATAATAACACGCTCAGGCTCTGTGATTCTTTCGAGAATTGCGTTCTCCTGATACTTAGGATTAGCCTCGAATACAGGCTCAAGTGATGTTAAAACTTCTGTAGCTGCCTGAATAAACTCAGGTTCATTTGGATTTTTTGCTTTAAGCTTTTCGAGCTGTTCACTTACATACGACATTGTATGTTCCTCCTTATTAATTCAAAACAATTTATCATTACCACAATTAAATATTGTTTGTGGCTTTCGACATACTTATAATACTACTTTTTTAACCGTTTTGCAAGTTTTTTAAATAAAGTTTATAAACTTGTTAATATTTAGCTATTATTTTGTCGAAAATAAAAATATTTTACCTAAGTTATGAAAGTTGCTTGTGCCGGAGTTGCTTAAAAGTGAGTTTTTGCATTGAATAATCCACTTAGTATAGTTTTTCAGTCGAAGCATCAACATCAGCTTTTAGTTGCATTTGCACATAAAGTGTGATATAATACAAATAGTAATATTTTTAAAATTGGTGATTTTATGGACTACACTAAAAGATTAAGGGAATTAAGAATCGCAAACGGATATACTCAAACGGAGATTGCTTT
>ERZ773155.234-NODE-234-length-48122-cov-15.377764_pt1 | contig 48122 bp, 52 predicted proteins | sample MGYA00511262_ERZ773155 | MGnify/ENA primary metagenome ERZ773155 (study PRJEB29015, sample SAMEA2737828) | human gut metagenome | biome: human gut; feature: human-associated habitat; material: faeces | place: China | collected 2012 ... | reverse complement strand
TGACGCTTGAGGTAGTAGATTACTGAAAATGTACTCTTCATTGTCCTTAATTTTTGGGTTTCAAAATTAGTTGGTGAAGAGTCCGGTGTTGGTACGCAAAACGGGGAGGAACGGCGCAATCTTTTTCCGTAACCTGATTTTTCGCATGAGTTATGGATAACTCACTATTCCTTAGAGCCTTGTTTCGCTATTCGTACCCGTTTGTCGCATTTTCGGGCATGGTTACGAACAAGTAACGTAGCGGCGTCAGGATTTGGCTTCGGCAGGGATTGTAATGGCTTCACGGATTATCGCCACTTCAACCAAAACCCTTGTAACTCAATTCTATCACTATATCTTTCCGCATTTCACTTTTTTGTAGTAACTTTGCGAACAATATTATTAACTTTGAGATATTTATAAAAATATGGAACTATCTAACTATGCAATAAACGCACTTATTCCCTTAGTTACGGGCGATAGTGAATTAACCAATTATAAAAAAGGAAGTGAACTAACTAAATTCTTTAATACTTATGGTTTTCGAGATGTATATGACTTTAACAAGGGGGGATTACCTAAATTATCCGATAATAAAATGAACACATCTCGCACAGAATATACAAAAGATAGGTTAAGTAAACTTTCAGGAAAGCCGGAACTACAAACTTTATTAGAAGACCTCGTCAATTCTTCTGACAAAGCAGAAGAATTGGCAAAAGAAATCAATGAAATTATTTCTCCTGATAAATTTAATATCGAAAAAATCAATAATAAATATATTATACTCGGTAGTAGAATTATAAAAAAACAAGAACCTAAAAATGATGCTCGTTTCAAAGATATACAAAACAGTATCATAAAAGAATTGGAGAATGCCCAAGTATCCATATCACTTGCTATGGCTTGGTTTACAAATAAAACTCTATTAGAAAAGTTAAAAGAAAAACAGGAACAAGGCGTTAAAGTTGAAATTGTTATTTTTGACGATGGTATTAACGCTAAATATGGTGTTGATTTACAAGGGTTTGATTTTGTAAAAATACGTGCAGAACGGGGTGGAAAAATGCATCACAAATTTTGTGTAATAGATAACCAAACTGTTATAACTGGTAGTTATAACTGGTCTGATAATGCCGAATATAAAAATGATGAAAATATATCTATTCAAGCTGACCCCCAACAGGCAACAAAGTATTCCGTAGAATTTAGAAATCTCCGAACTCAAACAAAAAAATAAGTTAGTTAGAAGAATAGAAATAGAATAGCGAGAATATATAACTTCTCGCTATTCTATTTCTATTCTTCCGTCTTAATCAAGTGTTGCAATTCAGGGTCGTTCTTTATCCGTTCCATTTCGTCCGTGACAATCTGCTGAACTTCCTGCTTGACCCGATTGTAATTCGCCTGTATTTCTTCTTGCATCCGGTCGTTCCCGTCCTTGTCCCTGAAATCTATAATTTGGGGTAGTTTCTTGTAGTTGGCAGTTTCCCGCTTCACTTGCTCGTTATCCACCACAATTTCCGCATGGAATATTTTCTGCTCGATGCGTTCATCGAAATTGTCACTGACCGCACCCACAAACATACCCTGTGTTAAGTTGGATATTTTACTGGGCGGTATCAAACTATCCATTTGCGTACTGATTGAGGTTGATTTATCATTCCTATTGATAGTCATGCTTTGGCGTTTCTGCAAGACCTTTCCGAAACGGTCTGAAAGTGTTTTTGCCGTTTCAGAAACCACCTGACCGCTAAAAATATTACCTACCGTATTTTCGATAACTTTGCTTTCCTTATCCCCATAATCCCGGCGTAACTGGCTGAAATCCTGAAAGCCCAAACAAACCGCTACCTTGTTGCTTCGTGCTGTTGCTATCAGGTTATCCAGTCCCCGAAAATAGATGGTCGGTAATTCGTCAATGATTACGGAACTTTTCAGTTGGTGCTTCTTGTTTATCAGCTTTACGATACGGGAATTGTACAATCCCAAAGCACAGGAATAGATGTTTTGGCGGTCGGGATTATTGCCTACCACCAATATTTTAGGTTCTTCCGGGTTGTTTATATCCAGTGAAAAATCATCCCCTGTCATTACCCAATACAGGGCAGGTGAAATCATCCTCGAAAGTGGGATTTTAGCACTTGCAAGCTGCCCTTGCAACTGGTCTTGGGCGTTGGATTCCCATGCGTCCATGAACGGTGAAAGGTAGTTTTCCAGTTCGGGATAACTGGTTAAAATTGTAAATGTATCGGAGTATTTCTTATTCAGAAACTCAATGGCGTGCGGGAATGTACAATACTTACCACCCTGATAGATTTTCAAAAACCACACAATGGAAGCCAGTAAGATAATCGGACTTTCCACAAAGAAATCTCCCTGTTTGGTTATCCAACTCCTATTCAAATTTAACATGATTGTGTAACTGGCTTCATAAGCATCCGATATGTCCGTCATAAATGCCGGATTTATTGGGTTGCATCGGTGACTTTTGCGTGGGTCGTCAAAGTTAATCATATAGAATTTAGGTTTTACCTTATACCCGTCTAAATGGTTGATTAGATGATTATATGCTATCTCTGAAAGGTCAGGAAATTTATAGTCATAAATATAAACAGCGAACCCTTTTTCTATTTGCTGTTTGATGTAATTATTGACTATCGCATACGATTTTCCCGAACCGGGTGTGCCTAAAACCATGCTTGCCCTGAACGGGTTTACAATGTTTATCCAGCCATCGTTCCACTTCTTCTTATAGTAGAAACGGGTCGGCAGGTTGATAGAATATTCGTTTTCTATCAGGCGTGTTTCCTGTGCGAAACTTTCATTTTCCAAATTAAACACATCGTCCATCAGGTTATTTTTCAACAGGCGGGAAATCCATACTCCGGCTGCCAATAACGAAAGATACCCGGCTGTCATGGTAAAGATATACAATGCCGTGTTTGCCGCCAGTGGCAACGGTAAAACCAATAACCACCAGTTCAGGAAGAACAGGATAAAACCGATTGTCAGGAAAACATAAATCCTGTTCCATGTGATTTTTTCCTCTTTCACTCCCTTTGTTCCCAAACAGGAAAGTGCAAGGAATACCACTGAAAAAAGTTTGGTATATAGGATATTGGAGAACAGCCCGGCGGTACGCTGGAAGTTCAACAGGATTTTATCGACTACCCCGATATTGATACCCCATTCCCTGAACGACTGGTAACAAAACCAATAGATGTTTATCACTACAAATAAAATACTGATTGCCCGCATAAAGTCCATGACCTTTGCAAGTCCTCTTAAATCATCTTCATTCTGCATAATTGAAATTTTTATAGTTATTAAATACGTCTTTGTTTCTTCTTCTTTTTCTTCTTGGGTGGCGGAACTTGGCTGTTGTCGGGTGGCGTATCGTCCCCACCGGATAACAGGCTGAACAGTCCCGCAATGGTTTTTCCTGTATTTTCAAGGTGTCCGGTAAGGTTAAATTCCGGCGTGTGTTCCTGCGTTTCCTGTTTGCTGTTTCCCGACAAAGTACGGGAGCCGGAAAACAGGTCGTTGAACACATTGGCGGAAAAGTCCTTTCCCAACCGTGAACCGTTCAGGACGGTACGGTTTTCGTGGTCGATGAATGTTACACCATATATCCTGCCTGTATCGTTCTGCCGGAAAAGAACGTCTATACCTTTCCTTTTCAGTTCTTGTTCCAGTTCCTTACGGCTATGGGTGGATTTCATCACTGCGCCGACCGTCCGGCGGGTACGCTCTTTCAGGTTCTTGTCCTGAATGTCTTTTGTGGATTTCTTGATGTGTCGCTGGATTGCTTCGTAACCTACCGACTTACCCAAAGAGGATGATTTGAACGGGTTGCCTTGTTTTTCCCCTTTGTCATTGGTTGCCGAATAGACAATGCCGTTATAGGGTTTGCCGTTCACTTCCCCTTTCACTTCTTCTGCCTGTACATTATATATAGATAGCAACGCTTTGTATTCCGTGAAACTTTGGAAACGGTAGCTGCTGGCAAGGGCTTTCACCGTATTGGCTAACTGGTGCTTTACGTCCCCTGCCCGGTAGTCCACCTTTTTAAGTTCGGGGCGGTCGGCTGCCTGTTTCTTCTCTGCCGGATGCAGCCCGTACTTCTGTTCCAGTTCACGGGTGATTTGTTTGCTGCGGATATGCTCGAACTTGTCGTTTATCTTTTTGCCCGTATCATCCACCCGGATGGAAACGATATGTATATGATGCCTTGCAATATCTTCGTGCTTGTAAACCATATACGGCTGGTTGCCGTACCCCAACTTATCCATATATTCTTTGGCTATATCCGCAAGCTGGCTATCGGAAAGTACATCGTCCGGGTGCGGGTTCAGGGAGATATGGATAATCGGCTTTTCCGTTTTCAGGTCTGCGGGCAGGTGCATATCGAAACATTCCATACATCGCCGGATGCTGAAATTTCCGTCCTCGCTTTCAAACATACGGTTACTTAAAAGTACCTTTCCCTGTTCTTCGTCCACCTTGTTTTGGTTGTAGGAAAGCGCACCGAACAGGGAACTGCCTACGCTTATCTTTGCAACCATCTTGTTTCAAACTCACGGGTCAGTTCAATAATTTGGCGGTTCAGGTCGGCAAGTTCTATCGTTGCCTTTTCCAGTTTATAGAGAAAAGCGAGTGCTTTCTTCTCCGAAAAATTGGTATTGAGAGCCTTTACCACCTGATTATAATTCACGGCAATACCCCTGTACTGGGAATATAAAGCGGTCAGCCGGGTATAATATTCTACTGCCGCCTTGTCGATTTTAATCACTTTGAACGGTTCGTCAAAGATACGGGCGGTGATAAAATGCGCTTTGGTGCGCATACCGGATTGGTCGAACAATGCCAAAAAGCGGGCGTGGTCTATCGCATTGAAGCTGATAGAGTACCGGAACACTGCCGGGTCTGCTTTGGGCTTTCGTCCTGCGCCACCCGGACGGGGCGCATTTTCATTTTTCTGTTTCATGCTACATTTCTTTAAAGGGTTACGACTTCGGAGTGACCCTATCCCGGCTTCGTCCGGGCAAGGCGTTCAAAGCTGCTGAAAGAATTTCAAGCTGCTTAGAACACACCTTGCTATTTGCCAGTGCAAATAAAAATCCGCCTACGGACGGATTGGAGTTAGCGGATATTGGAACGCTCCCGACACCGGGGGCTTAGTTAGCCTGACCGATACCTTTCGGTTGCAAAGTAACGGGTATTAAAAATGCTGTGAAATAGCGGGTTATAGGACAAATAAGGACAAACGGGGACATTTGAGGACACATCTCAAAAGGGACTATTTTTCTACGTTTATTTGTCCCGGATTTCAGAAAGATAGCAATATGGATAGATGGATATATGTAACGGAAAGCAGACGGAAAGAAAGCGGTTTTGAAAACTTGAAAACAAGATTTCAAGATTGCAATCTTTCAAGAAAGCAGGAAAGCAAACCGGATGGAATGATTGAAAGGAAACGGTCATTCAATCGGGAAAGCAAACTGTCTGCAAAGAAAACAAGCTGCCTTTGTGGAATGAATGAAAACAAAAAAGCAAGAAAGAAAACAGGCTGTCTTTGCAGAAAGGAAACAATCATTCCGGCTTTCGAGCTTTCAACATGGAACGAAAGAAAACCATCCGTCAATCTGAACGGATGGAATGAAATAAAGATGTATCACAATAATTCAAAATGACAATGAAGAAAGAAACCTTGTATGTGGCTTTCTCCACCCAAAAGGGCGGGGTCGGCAAAACAACATTCACCGTCTTGGTGGCAAGTTACCTGTATTACCTGAAAGGGTATAACGTGGCGGTCGTGGATTGCGACTACCCACAACATTCCATTTCTGCCATGCGCAAACGGGATGCCGAACAGGTAAACGGTGACGATTATTACAAACAGCTTGCTTTCAGCCAGTTCAAAGCATTGGGAAAGAAAGCGTACCCGGTGCTGTGTAGTTCACCGGACGAAGCGATAAAAACGGCGGATGAATTTCTTGCGTCTGCCGGGTCAGATTATGATGTGGTCTTTTTCGACCTGCCCGGAACGGTGAACAGTGAGGGTGTTATCAATTCGCTTTCAGGGGTGGACTACATTTTCACTCCCATAGCCGCCGACCGGGTGGTATTGGAAAGCAGCCTTTCCTTTGCGGTGGCTATCGACAAACTGCTGGTAAAGAATGAAGCGTGCCGACTGAAAGGGCTGCACCTGTTTTGGAACATGGTAGATGGGCGGGAAAAAACAGACCTGTACACCCTGTATGAACAGACCATCGGGGAACTGGAATTACCCCTTATGAAAGTATTTATCCCGGACACCAAAAGGTTTAAAAAGGAACTGGACGCACAGCGTAAAACCGTGTTCCGTTCTACGCTGTTCCCGGCGGACAAACGGCTGGTAAAAGGCAGTAACATGGAAGAACTGATAACCGAAATCGCATACCTTATAAAACTGTAACGATATGGCAAAGCAAAGCGGCGGGAAACCGCAAATTGACGAGGATTTTATGAAAGAGATTATTTCACAGGGCTTGCCCGTGAAAAAACAGGAAATGCCATCGGTGGCGGTGGAAACACCGGATAAACCGGACGATAAAACGGGTACTGTGGAAACGGCAGATAAACCGGAAATCAAGGCAGAACCAAAGGAAGAAAAGGCGGTGAAAGAACCTGCCCGCCGGAAAAAGAACACTCCGGGCGACTACCGGGAAACCTATTTCATGCGGGTGGACTTGACCGACCGCCAACCGTTATATGTCAGCCGTACCACACACGAAAAGCTAATGAAGATAGTAACCGTTATCGGCGGACGCAAGGCAACCGTGAGCAGCTATGTAGAAAATATCTTGCTCCGGCATTTCGACCAGTTTCAGGACGAGATAAACGAACTGTACGAAAGCAAATTTGAAAAGCCGTTCTGATATGTTGAAATGGTTTATTACCGGAACACTCCTGTATTACGCCGTTCTCTTATGGCGATACAGGGATAGCTTGGGAACATGGTTCACGGGTGGGAAAAAGCAGCCGGAACAACCAGAAAGCAAACCGACCGTGAAAGCCGGAAACGGGGATTGTCTTGTAGGTGCAAGCCGTTACCGGATGGGACAAATGAGGACAAACGGGGACATCTTAGGACACCTTTCAAAAGGGGTTGATAATGCTTCTATATTTGTCCCGCAAAGCGATGAAACGGTAACTGAAACACCTGCTGCGCAAGCGATTGAAACCGAATTTGAAATGGAATTTGAAACGGAAAATACGGAAGAAACGGACGTTTCGGCGGATGAAATCGAAGCGGAAGAAATCGCCTGTTACATGGGTGAGGGTGAACCGGAAATGGCGCAAGGTATCACGCTGGGGGAACTGGCGCAAATGGTTCAGGTCATTCAGATAAAACAAGCATCCGAAACGGAAGAACGGCAAGCGGTACAAACCATCTGCCGGACGGAAACAAACCTGTTTCATTCGCTGGTGGAGCAGATTAACGGGGGCAGGTCACGGGTGGCGGAACTTTTACAAAAGCATGAGATACCCGTGCCCGCCACTGTCCCGGCTGCCGTAAGTAATGAAATGGCAGACTTTGACATGAACGATTTTCTTTAATGGCAAACTTTAAATAATAAGATGATGAAACAAAGAGATTACGGTTAAGACAAACCTTTCTGAACACTGGGGAACACTCCCCACAACCACAAAAATTCAATTATTAATCACTCCGCCGGGCGGACTATCCAACCGCCCGGCAATTTAAAAATCAATGTATTTATAATGAAAAAGAAAGTTCTCTTTTCGGCAGTCGCTCTATTGGCTGCATCCTCTGCTTTTGCACAAGGTAACGGCATGGCGGGTATTACAGAAGCTACCAACATGGTAACATCCTATTTCGACCCGGCGACAAAATTAATTTACGCCATCGGTGCGGTGGTGGGCTTGATTGGCGGCGTGAAAGTCTATGGCAAGTTTTCTTCGGGCGACCCTGACACCAGTAAAACGGCGGCTTCTTGGTTTGGTGCTTGTATCTTTTTGATTGTCGCTGCCACTATCCTACGTTCATTCTTCCTCTAAAGAAATGGACTATGGCAGACTATCCGATTAACAGGGGGATAGGCAAGCCAGTTGAGTTTAAAGGGTTGAAAAGTCAGTATCTTTTCATTTTTGCGGGCGGGCTGTTAGCCCTGTTCGTGCTTTTCATCATCATGTACATGGTAGGCATTAACCAGTGGGTGTGCATCATCTTCGGCGTTACTTCGGCAACGTTGCTTGTATGGCTCACATTCCGGTTAAACGAAAAGTACGGGACACACGGGTTAATGAAATTGTCCGCACGCAAAAGCCACCCTTTCCATATCATCAACCGAAAAGCCATATCCCGATTATTCCATTTAAAACAAGCATCGAAATGAGAAATATATTAAAAGCTACTACGCTGGAAAACAAGTTTCCACTGTTCACGGTGGAAAACGGGTGCATCGTTTCCAAAGACGCCGACATAACGGTGGCGTTCCGGGTGGAACTGCCGGAACTGTTCACCGTCACGGCAGCCGAATACGAAGCGATACATTCCGCTTGGAACAAGGCGGTAAAGGTGCTGCCCGATTATAGCATCGTTCATAAACAGGACTGGTTCATCAAAGAAAACTATGCGCCTGACATCCAAAAGGATGATTTGAGTTTCCTTTCCCGTTCCTTTGAACGGCATTTTAATGAAAGACCGTTCTTAAACCATACCTGCTATTTGTTTCTGACGAAAACGACAAAGGAACGTAGCCGGATGCAGAGTAATTTTTCTACTCTTTGCCGGGGCTTCCTTGTCCCCAAAGAGATAAAGGACAAGGAAACGGTTACAAAGTTCCTCGAAGCGGTGGGGCAGTTTGAAAGCATTATGAATGATAGCGGTTTCATTACCCTTACCCGCCTGACTTCGGACGAAATCACCGGGACAAAGGAAACGGCGGGTATCGTGGAAAAATACTTTTCACTCTCACAAACAGACACTACCACATTGAAAGATATTCAACTGAACGCCGAAGATATGCGGATAGGTGACGATATTCTTTGTTTGCATACTCTTTCGGATGCGGAAGATATGCCGGGCAAGGTGGGAACTGATACCCGCTATGAAAAGCTATCCACCGACCGGAGCGATTGCAGATTATCTTTTGCTTCTCCGGTGGGCGTGTTGCTCTCCTGTAACCATATCTATAACCAGTACATCTTCATTGACGACCATACGGAGAACCTGAAACAGTTTGAAAAGATGGCTCGCAATATGCACTCCCTTTCCAAATACAGCCGTGCCAATCAGATTAACAAGTCTTGGATAGAGGAATATTTGAACGAAGCACATTCACAGGGGCTTATCTCCGTGCGATGCCATTGTAATATCATGGCATGGAGTGACGACCGGGACGAACTCAAACACATTAAAAATGATGTGGGGTCACAGCTCGCACTTATGGAGTGCAAGCCACGTCATAACACCACCGACACACCGACCTTGTTTTGGGCGGGCATACCCGGCAATCAGGCGGACTTTCCGGCGGAAGAAAGTTTCTACACCTTTATAGAACAGGCTCTTTGTATGTTCACCGAAGAAACGAACTACAAAAGTTCGCTTTCTCCCTTTGGTATCAAGATGGTGGATAGGGTCACAGGAAAGCCGTTGCACATTGATATTTCAGACCTGCCAATGAAAAAAGGTATCATTACCAATCGCAACAAGTTCATACTTGGGCCGAGTGGTAGCGGCAAATCATTCTTCACCAATCACATGGTGCGCCAGTATTACGAACAAAATGCGCACGTCCTGCTGGTTGATACCGGAAACAGTTACTTAGGATTGTGTGAAATGATAAACCGGAAAACGCACGGGGAAGATGGGATTTATTTTACCTATACTACTGAAAACCCGATAGCGTTTAATCCTTTCTATGTGGAAGATGGGGTATTCGATATTGAAAAGAAAGAGAGTATCAAAACGCTTATCCTGACCCTTTGGAAAAGGGACGATGAAGCACCCACACGGGCGGAAGAAGTGGCTTTGTCAAACGCCGTAAGTTCCTATATCGAACTGATTACTAAGGATAGTTCGGTTACTCCCTGCTTCAATACATTCTATGAATATGTGAAAAATGACTACCGGGCGCACCTGCAAGAAAAGAACGTCCGGGAAAAGGATTTCGATATAGACAACTTCCTGAATGTATTAGAACCTTACTACAAAGGGGGCGAATATGATTACCTGCTGAACTCCGACAAGGAGCTTGATTTGCTGCATAAACGTTTCATTGTCTTTGAGTTGGATAATATCAAAGACCACAAAATCCTGTTCCCGATTACAACCATTATTATCATGGAAGTATTTATTTCCAAAATGCGTAAACTAAAGGGTATCAGGAAATTAATATTGATAGAAGAAGCGTGGAAAGCGATTGCATCGGCGAATATGGCGGATTACATAAAATATTTATACAAAACCGTTAGAAAGTATTTCGGCGAAGCGATTGTAGTTACCCAAGAGGTCGAAGATATTATTTCCTCGCCCATTGTAAAAGAGAGTATTATAAACAATTCTGATTGTAAGATACTGCTCGACCAAAGGAAATACCTTAATAAATTCGATAGCATACAGAACCTTTTGGGACTGACCGATAAGGAACGTTCACAGGTGCTTTCCATCAACCTTGCCAATCATCCGAACCGGAAATACAAGGAAGTTTGGATAGGCTTAGGCGGTACACAATCAGCCGTATATGCTACCGAAGTGAGTTTGGAAGAATATTTTACATACACCACCGAAGAAACGGAAAAGATGGAACTATTCGCCTTGTCCGAAAAGTTGGGCGGTAATCTCGAACTTGCTATCAAACGGCTTGCCGAAAGCAAGCGAAATCCCGAAAAATAATCAATTAACAATTTAAAAATCATTCAGTATGAAACATTTAAAATTCTTGTTTCCGGTGCTGTTATGCACCTTGTTACTGGGGCTTTCTTCCTGTAAGGAAACAAACACCGACCGTCTTAGGGCGATGCATGGTGACTGGGAAAGCGTGAAAAACCGTCCTGCGTTCTCTCTCTTTGAGGAAAACGGGCATTACCGGGTAACGACCTATCGAAAGACCTACCGGGGAACTATCCAAACGGAAACCTATCAGATTTCAGAACAAGACGGAAACCTGTTCATCGAAACGGGGTTGTCCGTCCTGCTGACTTATGACAAAGAGAATGACCGGATTCTGCTTTCTCCCGGCGGAGAATATAAACGGAGTAACCAACCAATAAAGAAGTAAGCGTATGAAAACAAAGATTATAATGCTGCTTGTAGTATGCAGCCTGTTTGCCGGAAAGGTAAACGCACAATGGGTGGTGAGTGACCCCGGCAACTTGGCGCAAGGGATTATCAATGCGTCAAAGAACATCATTCAGACTTCTTCGACCGCACAGAATATGATAAAGAATTTTCAGGAAACGGTAAAGATTTATCAACAGGGAAAAGATTATTATGATGCCTTAAAATCAGTGCATAACCTTGTCAAAGATGCCCGGAAAGTACAAAAGTCTATCCTGCTTATCGGTGAGATTTCCGACATCTATGTGAACAGTTTTCAGAAGATGCTTTCGGATGAAAACTATACGCCGGACGAACTTTCAGCCATCGCCTACGGCTACACCCAACTGTTGCAGGAAAGTTCCGATGTACTGGAAGAAATGAAAAGCGTGGTGAACATCAACGGGCTTTCCATGTCGGATAAAGAACGGATGGACGTTATCGACCGGACGTATAACTCCATCAGGAACTACCGGGATTTGGTGAGTTACTATACCCGCAAGAATATTTCTGTTTCCTACCTGCGGGCGAAAAAGAAAAAGGACACCGACCGGGTAATGGCTTTGTATGGTTCGGCGGATGAACGTTACTGGTAACTTCTAAAAATAAGTAGTATGTTATTAGCAATCGAATTTGATAACCTGCATCAGATACTCCGTAGTTTATACACGGATATGATGCCACTATGCGGGAACATGGCGGGGGTAGCCAAAGGAATAGCGGGACTGGGGGCTTTGTTTTATGTGGCTGCCAAAGTATGGCAGTCGCTCGCCAGTGCCGAACCGATAGACGTTTACCCTTTGCTCCGTCCCTTTGTGATTGGTTTCTGTATTATGTTCTTCCCCACATTCGTACTGGGTACGATTAACAGCGTGATGTCGCCAGTAGTCAAGGGGTGTAACAATATGCTCGAAACGCAAACTTTCGATATGAACGCCTACCGGGAACAAAAGGACAAACTGGAATATGAAGCGATGGTGCGCAATCCGGAAACGGCTTACCTTGTTTCGGATGAAGCATTTGATAAACAGATTGACGAATTGGGATGGTCTGCCAAAGATATTGCCACAATGGGCGGTATGTACATGGATAGGGCAGCCCACAATATCAAGCAATCCGTCCGGGATTGGTTCAGGGAACTTTTGGAACTGCTCTTTCAATCGGCAGCCCTTGTGATAGACACCATCCGAACCTTTTTCTTGATTGTCCTTTCCATACTGGGTCCGATAGCCTTTGCCATCAGTGTATATGATGGCTTTCAGGCGACACTGACCCAATGGATAACAAGGTATATTTCCGTTTACCTGTGGCTGCCCGTTTCAGACCTGTTCAGTTCCATTCTTGCCCGAATACAGGTGCTTATGTTGCAGAAAGATATTCAGGAGCTATCAGACCCCAATTTCGTACCCGATAGCAGCAATTCAGTGTACATAATTTTTATGATAATCGGTATCATCGGTTACTTCACTATTCCCACCGTATCGAACTGGATTATTCAGGCGGGCGGAATGGGTAACATGAGCCGGAATATAAACAGTGCAGCTAACAAAACAGGTAGCGGAGTTGGTGCGGTAGCCGGAGCAGCCACCGGGAACGCTGGCGGCAGGGTCGGCGGTAAACTAATCAAAAGTAACCAATAATTAAAAATCAAGATGGAATTTAAAAGTTTAAAGAATATTGAAACCAGTTTCAAACAGATACGGCTTTTCGGTATCGTGTTTGTCGTTATGTGTACCCTGATAACGGGTTATGCCGTTTGGAACTCCTACACGTTTGCCGAAGCGCAACGGCAAAAGATTTATGTGCTGGACGGTGGCAAATCGTTGATGCTTGCGCTTTCGCAAGACCTGACACAAAACCGTCCGGTCGAAGCAAGGGAACACGTGAAGCGTTTTCACGAACTCTTTTTCACGCTCTCACCGGATAAGAACGCTATCGAAAGCAATATCAAACGGTCGCTGTTCCTCGCCGATAAGAGCGCATTTAACTATTACCGTGACCTCTCGGAAAAGGGATATTACAACCGTATCATTTCGGGCAATATCAGCCAGACCATACAGATAGACAGCGTTTCTTGCAATTTCGATGTGTACCCGTATGCGGTGGCTACCTATGCCCGGCAAATGATTATCCGTGAAAGCAGCGTGACGGAAAGAAGCCTTGTCACCCGTTGCCGGTTATTGAACGCCGTAAGAAGTGATAATAACCCGCACGGCTTTATGATGGAAAGTTTCGAGATCACGGAAAACAAGGATTTGAACACCATAAAGCGGTAAGCCATGATACGGAAAATTCTCTCTCCGGTGAATCAGGCAATTACCCATGTGCAGGACTGGGCAGATGAAAAACTCCGCCGCCTGTGCGGGCGCATGACACCGGAAATAAGGCTGGCGGTAATCTTGCTTATGCTCCTGTTCTTCGGCGGGCTATCCATCTACTTTACGGTATCATCCATTTACCGGATAGGAAAAGAGGATGGCGAAACCATACGGATAGAACACATTAGGCAGTTGCAGCTACAAGGTAAAGACAGTACGAACATTTTTAATCAGTCAGACAATGGAAGAAAAAGAAGTGAAGAATGAAGTTCCCGCACCGGAAACGGACAGGAAGAAAGAACCTGAAAAACAGGTAAAGGAAAAAAAGGAACTGACCCCACAGCAGATACAGCAACGAAAAAAGATGCTGGTTTACCCGCTTATGGGACTGGTTTTCTTGGGGTCTATGTACCTGATTTTTGCACCGTCCGATAAGGACGAAGCAAAGGTGGAAAACGTGGGCGGATTTAACGCCGATATTCCGCAACCCAAAGGGGACGGGATAATCAGCGATAAAAAGACAGCCTACGAACAGGAGCAAATGGAGAACAAACAGGCGGACAAAATGCGCTCCTTACAGGATTTTGCCTTTTCGCTGGGAGAGGAAAACGGGAACGGGGAAGATTTGACCCTGATAGATGATGCTCCGGCGGAAAAACCGAAAACCAATGTAATAGACTTTGGGGCGGGTGCGCCGAACAATAGCCGTTCCTCTATCCAATCTTCGGCGGCAGCTTACCGGGATATGAACCGTCAGTTAGGCAGTTTCTACGAAACGCCGAAAGAGGACAAGGAAAAAGAGGAACTGAAACGTCAGGTGGAAGAACTCACTGCCCGGCTCGATGCGAAAGAAAGCGGTGCGGGCAACATGGATGAACAGGTGGCTCTTATGGAAAAATCCTACGAACTGGCGGCAAAATACATGAACGGACAGAACGGGCAAAGCGTACCACCGCAACCGGGACAGATTGCACAGGTCGCACCGTCCGCATCTGTTCAGGGCAAAGGAAATGCCACACCTGTAAAATCGGTATCGGACAGGACGGTTTCAGGATTGCAGCAGCCCATGAGCAACGCCGAATTTGTCGCCGAATACAGCAAGCCACGCAATTACGGGTTTAATACGGCGGTCGGCAGTGGTTATTCGATGGGAAAGAACACTATCCGGGCGTGTGTTCATAACGACCAAACACTTATGGACGGGCAGACCGTCAAGCTCCGGCTGTTAGAACCGTTACAGGCGGGGAACGTGATTGTCCCGAAAAACAGCCTTGTTTCAGGAAGTGCCAAAGTACAGGGGGAACGGCTCGACATACTGGTGTCCTCGCTCGAATATGCGGGTAATATCATTCCGGTGGAACTTGCCGTTTACGACAGTGACGGGCAAAAGGGGCTTTCCGTCCCCTCGTCACTGGAACAGGAAGCGGCAAAAGAAGCGATGGCGAATATCGGTGCGGGACTGGGCACGAGCATTTCCTTTGCGCAAAGTGCCGGGCAGCAGGTCGCAATGGATATTACAAGGGGCTTGATGCAGGGCGGTTCACAATACCTCGCTAAGAAATTCAGAACGGTAAAAGTACACCTGAAAGCGAACTATCAGGTGATGCTTTACGCCAAACAGCAATAATCTATTTATCAATTATCAACCATAAAAATTTCAATCCAAATGAAAAAGTTAATTATCATGTTCGCCCTACTCTTGGGCGTGGTTTCAATGAAAGCACAAAGTAACGATTTGTATCAGGGCATTACAAAGAAGCTCCCTTACCGCCAAATGGTGACACCTTACGGCGTACAGGTGACGTTTGCAAAAACAGTACACCTTATTTTCCCGTCTGCCGTTAAGTACGTGGACTTAGGCAGTAACTACATTATTGCCGGAAAAGCGGACGGGGCGGAAAATGTTGTCAGGGTCAAGGCTACAACAGAGGGCTTTCCCGGTGAAACCAATTTTTCCGTTATCTGTGAGGATGGTAGCTTTTACAGTTTCAATGCAAAATACGCACATGAACCGGAAATGCTGAACATCGAAATGAAAGACTTCTTGGAGAATGAGGACACCACCGACTTTTCACATACCCGGATGAATATCTATTTCCGTGAACTGGGTAACGAAAGCCCGCTTTTGGTAAAGCTGATTATGCAGTCCATCTACAAAAACAATGACCGGGAAATAAAGCATTTGGGATGCAAGCGTTTCGGGGTGCAGTTCTTGGTAAAGGGCATTTATTCGCATAACGGGCTGTTCTACTTCCACACACAAACAAAGAACAGTTCAAACGTGCCGTTTGATACCGACTTTATCCGTTTCAAGATTGTGGATAAGAAAGTAGCCAAAAGAACGGCGATTCAGGAAACCGTTATCGACCCGGTGCGGAGCTATAACGAGATACTGGTTATCGGCGGCAAAAGTACCGTCCGCACCGTGTACACCGTCCCGCAGTTTACTATCCCTGACGATAAGATATTAGTTATCGAACTGGTGGAAAAGAACGGGGGCAGACACCAAACCATCCGGGTGGAGAACTCCGACATCGTGGCGGCAAAAGTGATTAACGAACTTAAAATCAAATGAACATGAAAAGGATATGCTGTATTATATCCCTTTTTGTGCTGTGCCTGACTTTCAACCAGGCACACGCACAAAGATGTTTGCCGGGAATGAAAGGTTTGCAGGTTACGGGCGGCATGGCGGACGGTGTTCACTGGAACAGTAAAAGCGATTTCGCTTATTACTTCGGGGCTGCCATGAGTACCTATACCAAAAACGGGAACAGATGGGTTATCGGCGGGGAATACCTCGAAAAGCATTACCCCTATAAGGATTTACAGATACCCGTGAGCCAGTTTACAGGCGAGGGCGGTTACTATCTGAATTTCCTTTCAGACAGAAAGAAAACCTTTTTCCTTTCGCTGGGTTTGTCTGCCCTTGCCGGGTACGAAACAAGCAACTGGGGCGATAAATTGCTGCCCGATGGCTCGACCCTGACCGATAAGGACGGTTTTGTTTATGGCGGTGCGCTGACGCTGGAACTGGAGAGTTACATTACCGACCGGGTGGTGTTCCTGATTAACGCAAGGGAAAGATGCCTGTTCGGTTCTTCAGTCGGAAAGTTCCATACACAGTTCGGTATCGGTCTAAAGATAATAATGTGATAAACTAACCTATTATATATAATGTATATGAGTAATGTAATTTATAAGATGCTGATAGGGTGCTACATGGTGGCTACCTTGTTATTGGTGGGTGCGTGTAATGACGATGTGGATATACAGCAGTCTTACCCGTTTAGTATCGAAACGATGCCAGTGCCGAAAAAATTAAAAGTGGGTGAAACCGCCGAAATCAGGTGTCAGCTTCACCGGGACGGGCGGTTTGAGGAAACAAAGTATTTCATCCGCTATTTCCAACCGGATGGGGCGGGAACGCTGAAAATGTCCGATGGGACGGTTTTACTGCCGAATGACCTGTACCCGCTTCCGGGCGAAACATTCCGGCTTTACTATACTTCCGCATCGACCGACCAACAAACGGTAGATGTGTATTTTCAGGATAGCTTCGGACAGTTAGAACAACTTACGTTTTCATTTAATAATGATAGCTCACTAAAAAAGTAATACTTTTAAAGTGAATATTTTTAAAAAAGGTCAAAGAAAAAAAACTTTGACCTTTTTTTGAATTACCTTTGCAACTAAATAATGGTATAAAATCAAAATAAAAAACGCTATAGTTGTAAATTAAGGCATTTAGCCGCAATATTACTTAATTTTCAAAAATGAATGAATATTAGATTTAACATATCAGATGATAGAGTAATAAATTTTAGTTCAGGAGCAAAAACTGAATTAATAAATCAGTCACATCGTATGGCTGAAGAAATTGTAGATGAAGCAAGCAGAATAGAAGCAAGCAGACGAATTTCTGATACAGGTTCTGAAGTCACTCAATCAAACGTAAAAGAGGCTGCAACTCAACCTAAAATGATTATTTCCAAGAAAAAATCATTAAAAACAAAAATTTTGCAGTTAATTGCATTCGTTTCTACTTTAGTTACAGGAAGTCTACTTGATACTGAAAAATTTAAAGAGACAGACCATGTTGTATGGTTTGTTGTAATGTCTTTCATTGCAATCGGGACAACTGTGTATTTAACATTTAATCAGGATAATAATGGATAATAACAAATATAATAAATTAACAGAATCAGCTAAATCTGCTTTAGACCAAGCTGCACAAGAATTTAGTGATATGATTCTTGAAAAAGCGTACTATAATGCAGAGCAAAATAACACTGCAGATAAAGAAATATCATTCCGAGATATAATTGAAGCAAAAGATGATATACTTTCTCCTAAAAATACTTTTATTAAAGTTACAACAAAAAAACGAAGAATGTCATTAATGTTTTCTATGACAGGAGCTTTATATGCAATTTTTGGTATTATTCTCTATTTGTATCAAAATAATATTTTTGATACGAAAAAAGATATGGGTTTGATTATAGCTGCTTTAGGTATATTAATCTCTATTATGGGATTTTTCTATACACAATTAATAGCTACAAGAAATTTGAATATTCAAAAAAGTCAAGCAACAGTTGAGAAAACTAATTTTGAATATGAGATTGTAAAAAAATGGCAAAAAATAGAACTATTAGGAACAGAGTTAATGTTGAAAAGAGGAATATCGGATAACCGTGCTAAATCAATTAGTTATATTTTAGACTTTCTTTCAAAAGAATTATCTGATACAATCAAAATAGAAAATTTAAAGAAATTACTTGCAGCACGAAATCAGATTGTTCATAATAATGTTATGTTATCTAAAGCGGAGATAGAAAATGTAATAACAATTGCAAATGAAATTATAAATGAATTGGCTAAAAAGTTGAACTAATTTTTAATTAGTTTTTTGAGTTTAAACGAAAAAATAGGCGGGAAGTAACACCCGCCTTAATTTTAAATTTCACTTTTCTAATTTCAGCCATTCCTCCCGCCGTTTGCGGCACTCGTCAAGTGTTTTGGCAAGGGTGCTGAACAGTTCGCCGTCTGTATGGCGGTAATCATATTGATAATAGATTTGACCCCTAAATGCGCCTAAACAGCATTTTACATATTTTTCCTCTCCCGGCGTTTGGGTAATGCTTACCCCGTTTTTGTTTAAACTTTCCATATTGCTATAATTTATAATGAGTTATCAGATAATCAGAAGTGAAAGCAGGACAATGAAAATAAAAGCCATACAAAACAGGTAAACGGCGGATATAAACAGCCGGAGAACGAACCGGAGAATAAAAAAAACTATGATTAGGGCTATCCACATTCCGGCGGTGCTGGTGGCTACCTGATAGATGATAAAAGCAAGTATAAACCATCGTAAAAAAGTCGTTATCTTATTATATACTTTCATTGTCTTGGTGTGTTGTGGGTGGATTGCTCCACCCGGTTAGTAATCAGGCGCAACGGAAAACAAAGCCGTTATCCATCCAGTAATCAGTTATAAACAGGTCACGGGCAAAAGCCGAATAATCAAAGTAGGTCTTTGCGAACTCCGGCAGGTCGTAACATTCCTCTACGATTTCATAGGCGTAATCTTCCTCGTCCTTATATTCTCCCTGATATTCGTCCTCAAAAGAAGAAATAAGGTCGTCCGCATCTTCTCCGCTTATATCGCTGTTGTGGTGGTCGCACCATACGAAAAACGCTTCCTGCTCGGTTTCGCTTAGTTTCTCGATGGCATCCCGAAGCTCAAAGAACTTATCAGAAAGCCAACTTTCGGAAATCAGGGCTTCCGGGATATTCTCGTAATCCTGAAACATATATTCCGGGTCTTGGTCGTCCTTGTGCAGTTCCCGGCACGCTTCCATAAATTCGTCCTTGTCCGAATAATCGGAAAGGTCTAACCACTTGCCGAAAAGTGAACCACTGTTATACTTGTTGTAAGTACCTACATAAACTCTTGCCTTTGATAATGTTACTGTTTCCATGACTTTTGAATTTTAATCGTTTACATCGCTTGTCGCCCACCACATAAATTTTTCCTTTAACTGAATGGGAACATTGTCTTTTCAAAGGTTCGGGACTGGTACAGGGCAAATTATTATTTATGAAATACTACCCGCAGGTGTGGAGATTTCTAAAAAATAATTTGAACAGTAACAGGCACGGATATACCTTTGACAATGTTCCAATCAGTTTTAGGGAAAATTTTTCTCTTGTTTAAGAGGATAGAAACAAAAGCCATCAGGCTTTTTGTATTGGGTAATGAGAGAGTAAAAAAAGGGCTTATAAAAGCCCCTCGTCTGTGAAACTGTAATAGCTTTCTTCTGTCAGGATGATATGGTCTAACAGGTGTAAATCTAAAACTTTGCAGGCTTCATTTATTTTGGTAGTTATTTTTTTATCCGGTTCGCTCGGACGTAGATTGCCCGATGGGTGGTTATGTGAAAGGACTATACCCGAAGCATGGACTTTTAAGGCAGTTTGCAGGATGATTTTCACGTCCATTACTGTTTCAGCCATACCACCTTTAGAGATAAGGGAAACGCCTAAAGCCTTATTTGCCCGATTGAGGAACATTACATAACTTTCTTCGTGGTGTTCCATACATTCGGAATAGAAAGGTTTTAAGTAAGAATAAGAAGTTTCAGAAGAGAGTATTTTTATTCTTTCGGATGCTTTTACATTGTCTTTATAAGAGATAGTGATTTCCGGCATGGTAAATTCGATTGTTTTCATGACTACTGAATTTTAAATTAAACAATAAGAAATTTTGCCGGACACCCCCAGTTTGGCGAGGACTTCAACCATATCTTTTCAAAAAATACGACCCGTAGGTGTGGAGATTTTTTAGAAAACCGGAACGGTTCAGATTTGGTACTTGTCCCCGCCGGGCTGTACCTTTGCTAAAATATGTGATTGAGATACATTACTTTAGGGAACTGAAAAGGGGTATCACTGGTGACACCCCTTAGACAACCGAATACCTTAAACCGTTATTCGTCATAGGTTCTATATCCTATCGGTTTGCGTGGTTTTGGTTGGGGTTTGCTTAGTAACTGGGTAAGTGCTTGGTAAACTTCGCTGAATTGTGCGTCCGTACTCTGTTCCAGTTCTTCAATGCGTTTAAGAAGTTCCTCGTAACCGATTGACATTTGGCGCATGAGGACGAAAGCACGCATGATGGAGATATTCACCTTAACGGCTGTATCGCTTCTTAAAACGGATGAAATCATGGCGACCCCTTGCTCGGTGAACACAAAATTTTGATAACGAGAGCCACCCCATCTTGAGGTCACAGTTTGTGACCTCAAGTTTGTTTCGTCCCCTGTTTCTTTTTCTAAGGTCATAACTTGTGACCTTAAAGATTCCATTTCCTCTTTGGTAAGCTGAAACATAAAGTCGTCCGGGAAGCGGTCGATATTACGTTTTACAGCCTGTTTCAATGCTTTTGTTTCCACTTGGTAAAGTGCCGCAAGGTCACTGTCGAGCATGACACGGCAACCTCTGATTTCATAAATCTTGCTTTGGATGATTTGTAAGTCCATAATTTCGTCATTTAGATGTTAATAATATTGTTCTCTTTTAATTTCTCTGAAACTTTTTCCATTGCCTTGTATAGCTGAAAATCAGTAACTTTTCCACAGTTCAAAGACTTTCTTCCTGTGAGTTTATTTACTGTTTCTGTTGCTAAACCGTTACCCTTTAAGATAGTGTAAACGAACGTATGTCTTGCAAAATTGAAGGTAAGCTGCTTTTCTATTTTACATTCTTCGCCTACTTCTTTAAGGTAGTAATTCATCTTTTGAATGCTGGGTATAGGCAGCAGTAATCCTGTGCTATTTGAATATTCACTGTATTTCTCTAAAATAATACGTGGTATATCCAAAAGAGGAATATTCATTGGAACGCTGCTTTTCTGTATATAAATCTTTATCCAGTATTTCCCGTTAGGAGTAACGACTAAATTCTTTGTAGTCAGATTTTTAATATCGCTATAATTTAATCCTGTGAAGCATGAAAAGAGAAATATATCCCGGATTTTGTCTAAACGTACTGTTGTAAATCGGGCTTTCAAAATAAGACTAACTTCTTCTAATGTTAGGCAAGTATTTTTAATTGGTAATAATTTCATATATCAATTAATTATAAGATTATTAGTATGTAGTTGGTAAGGAACTGGTCACAGTTTGTGACCAGTTCCGGTTCTATTATAAAGTAACAGGGCTTTTGATATTGATTTTTTGTGCCAATAATTCCATGTCGTTACTCAACTTCGTATCTATCACTTTTGCGTATATTTGTGTAGTGCGAATATCCGTGTGTCCCAGCATTTTAGAAACACTTTCTATGGGTACACCATTGGCTAAAGTAATGGTCGTTGCAAACGTATGGCGGGCAAGATGGAAGGTGACGTTTTTGTCAATTCCGCATACGATGGCAATTTCTTTCAAATAATCATTCATCTTTTGATTGCTGATAACTGGTAATAGCTGACCGTTTTTAAGTTTTCCCTCGTATTTGTTCAGGATAGCTTTCGGAATATCCAGTAACCGGATATTCGATGTTACTTTTGTCTTGTGACGCTTCTTTATAATCCACAAATTATCATCAAATGCCAAACGTATATCGTTGCTGGTTAATTCGCATATATCCACGTATGAAAGTCCCGTATAGCAGCTAAAAATGAATATATCCCGCACTTGTTCCAACCGTTTTGAAGCAAAATTTTTATTGCATATCCTGCTTATCTCGTCCTTGTCAAGATACCCTCTTTCTATATACTCGAATTTGAGTTTATAATTGGCGAACGGGTCGGCAGTAATCAATCCCGTACCTTGTGCAAAGTTTACCACCGTGCGGAAACGCTGGATAAACTTCATTGCCGTATTGGGTGAACAGTCGTGGTTCTTTATTATATATAGGTAGAAGTTTTCGATGAATACCTTGTTGATTTGGCGTATCGGCATATCTGATACACGATATTCATCTTTCATGTATTCAGTCAGGCGTAACTTGGTTAGTTCGTATCTGCTGTATGTTTTGGGGGTCGCTTCTCCCGCTCCGACCTTTTTCTTGTATTGGTCGTTGTGTTGAGTAAAAAAAGAAATAATGGTATTTGCTTCTTCCTCTTTTCCCAATAGTGCATTTTTCACGCTTTCGGGTGTAACATAACTATCCCGCATTAATTGATTGTGGAAGTGGGAACGTATATTTGCTTTGATGTCGTCCAGCATGGAGTTAAGCCTTTGTATCTCCATAGATTTACCTATGGCTCTGCCGGATTTCCAGTTAGTTTCAAAGACTTCTAACTTGGTATTGAATTGGGTTTGTTTGCCGTTGATTGTGATACGGGCATGAATGGGTACTAAACCATTCTTTTTCATCTTGTCTTTTTTCAGGTAAAACAATACGCTGAATGTACTCTTTTCATTTTTCATAATCTCACTTTTTTTAGATTGCAAAACTAATTTTAATCATTGTAAATGAGATAAATAGAGTATAGACAAATCACGTCAAAAGTAAGCCATTTTCCGACAATCGTACCCCCTAATCGTTTTTGGGGGAAGGGGGTACGATTTGGATACTAAAGTGTGTCTTTTCGTGCCCCTTTTTTGTCTTTCAGGCAAGACGGAAACATAAAAAAAAGTCCTACAATACGTTGATATTGTAGGACTTGTCTCTTTTTTGTCGCCGTTTGGCTTTGTTCTTATGTGATCCGCCTGGGGCTCGAACCCAGGACCCCAACATTAAAAGTGTTGTGCTCTACCTGCTGAGCTAGCGAATCAAACCTTTATTGCTGTTAAGCGGGTGCAAAGATAGGTACTTTTATTTAATTTGCAAGGAATATGAGGAAAAAAGTTTGCATTATTTTTCTTCTATACCTTCTACTGGTTGATCCTCAGTGGTTTCTGTCTTATAAATATTTTCTTGATTAATGATGTATCGTTGATAATAGGAGAGCATTAGAGTGGTCAGCGGCAAAGCTATAATCATACCCAACATTCCCATTAACGATCCCCAAATAGATAGAGAGAGCAGGATGATGGCTGGGTTCAAACCGGTAATCTTTCCCATGATGCGAGGAACGAGATAGCCATCTTGTATGATTTGTACCACTATGAATACAGCGGCAGCCGAAGCTATGATGATCCAGAAATTATCACCGGTATCCGCAGCTTTCAGAATGGCAAGCATGATGGTGGGGACAAAACCAATGATTTGTAGGTAGGGCACCATATTCAGTGCACCGATGAATAATCCCAAACCAATGGCTAGCGGGAAATCAATAATCAGAAAGCCAATGCTGAATAGAATGCCTACGCACAAAGCTACTAATGCCTGTCCGCGGAAATATCTGTTCATGCCGTCTTTTACATCATTCAGTATGCCGGTTACTGTTTTCCGATATTTCTTTGGCATCAGGTGTGCCCAGCCTTCGGAAATGCTTTCGTAATCAAGCAGAATAAATACTATATATAATAGGATAAGGAAGACGGTGAAGAACCCGAATAAGAGGTTGATAGACTCCGATATAAGCGACCATAACTTGGGAACGGTTACTTTAAGGGCATCCAATATATTCTCCTGGCTGAACATTTGCTCTAAGATGTGCAGGTCAATATTTTGCCGGATAAATTCGGAGAGGGTAGTGGGGACATTGCTTGCTGTATGAGTGGTGCTGAAGTATTCTATCAATAAATCCTTTACCCGCAGGAATTCCTGAATCATGGGCGGCACAAGCAGATAGAACGCAACGCTTCCTATAACAGTGAGAGTAAGCAAGGCGCAAAAGATAGATATTATTCTGTTTTTTAGCCGTAGCTTATGCTGGAAGAAGCTTACTAATGGGTATATCAGATAAGCAATAAGCCAGGCAAGGAAGAACGGAAGCAATACGCCGCTCAATCGCTTCAGGAGCATTAATACCCCAATGATGATAGCACCGAGAATGACAGCACGGATAAAGCTGTCGAATGTAATTTTCTTACGCTCCATAAGGCTTTTGCTTTTTTATAGTTTATTCACCGGCGGCAGTCCGGTCTCCCTTTATTGCCCGCAGATAACATTCCCGACAGAGGGGTTCGTATTCAGCTGTTTCTCCCAAGAGGACTTGTTTGTCGTTCTTGACAGTGCGGTGTGAGAAGGAGGCTAATTGTCCGCACTTCACACAAATAGCGTGGACCTTGGATACTTCATCGGCAATGGCACAAAGTCCGGGCATAGGGCCGAAGGGAAAACCGCGGAAGTCCATATCCAGACCTGCTACAATAACACGTATGCCATTATTGGCAAGTTCATTACATACATCAATCAGACCATTATCAAAGAATTGTGCTTCGTCGATACCTACTACATCGATTTCTGAAGTGAACAGCAGGATACTTGCCGATGAATCAATCGGTGTAGAGGCAATGGAATGGCTGTCGTGAGATACGACCTCTTCTTCCGAATAGCGTGTGTCAATGGCAGGTTTGAATATTTCTACACGCTGTTTGGCGAATTTAGCGCGCTTCAGACGGCGGATCAGTTCTTCTGTCTTACCGGAGAACATTGAGCCGCATATAACTTCAATTCTTCCTCTACGATTGGTTTCCTGTATATGGTCTTCCGAGAATAATACCATTGTTTTAAAATGTTTATTTTAGCCGCAAAAATAACACTTTTAATGGCTTTCCGATATTTTTTCATTATTTATTTCTACATTTGCGGCATTAACATTTGTGATGCGAAAGGAAATGCAGACATTATTGGACGACATAGAACTGGATATTCAGGAACTGAAATATTTAATGAAAGTTCTTGCAACAGACGCCAATCCTACATTGAAGGTGGTAGCTAAACGGAATATACAGCAGATGCGTGCGCGACTGGATGCTTTGCAGAAACAGCTGGACGAAACTCCCGTAGAGGTAGTTGTTATTCCTGAAGCTCCTGTCGCTTCAGTGGTTATTTCCGAGCCGGTCGTTGCTCCTGAACCGGTAAAGCCGACTCCTGTAGAACCGCTCGTTGTTGAAATCACCAAGCCGGTAGAGGTCGTATCTCCCAAGCCTGAGTCCGAATCCAAACCCGAGTCTGAACCGTCCGCAATAATATCTTCTGCATCGCCTATTTTAGCAGAACGGATAAAACCGGCTACTGATCTGCGGCATGCTATCAGTCTGAATGACTCATTTCGCTTTGCCCGCGAGATTTTTGGTGGTGATACCGCCCGTATGAATGAAGTGATACGCCAGTTGGGTGCTGCTCCTTCATTGGAAAAGGCATTGGAACTCTTTTCTTCTACCGTTAATCCTGATGAAGAGAATGAAACGGTGGTTGATTTTATAGAACTTCTTAAGAAATACTTTAGTTAAAGCAGTTACGGATATGGGAAAACTTTATGTAGTGCCTACTCCGGTAGGAAATTTGGAAGATATGACATTCCGGGCTATTCGTATTTTGAAAGAGGCGGATTTGATTCTTGCCGAAGATACGCGCACTTCCGGAATCTTACTGAAGCATTTTGAAATAAAGAACGCAATGCAATCCCATCATAAGTTTAATGAACATAAAATGGTGGAAAGTGTTGTTAATAGAATAAAGGCAGGTGAAACTGTTGCGTTAATATCGGACGCAGGTACACCGGGAATTTCTGATCCGGGCTTTCTGGTAGTGCGTGAGTGTGTTCGCAATGGTATTGAAGTACAATGTTTGCCGGGGGCTACAGCTCTTGTGCCGGCTTTGGTTGCTTCGGGTTTGCCGAATGAAAAATTCTGTTTCGAAGGTTTTCTTCCGCAGAAGAAAGGACGCATGACACGTCTGAAGATATTGGCAGAGGAACGCCGTACCATGGTGTTTTATGAGTCTCCCCACCGTCTGGTGAAAGCGTTGGCTCAGTTTGCAGAGCATTTCGGTGCGGAACGTCAGGCATCTGTATCCCGGGAGATCTCGAAGATGCACGAAGAAACGGTGCGTGGCAGTCTGACTGAATTGATTGAGCATTTCACAGCTAATGATCCGCGTGGAGAAATAGTAATAGTAGTAGCAGGAATAGACGATTAAATAACTTCATTAACCAACGTAAAACAAAAGCGTATGAAAAAGTTAGCAGTTTTAATTGTATGTGCGGCCGTTATGGCATCGTGCGATGGCTTGTCAGGTGGAAGTAAAGACCAACTGAAAGCTGAAAATGATTCTCTTTTGATGGAACTTACCCAGCGTAATGCTGAACTGGATGAAATGATGGGTACTTTCAATGATATCTCTGAAGGCTTCCGCCAAATCAATGCCGCCGAAAGCCGCGTAGACTTGCAGCGTGGTGCGGTTTCAGAAGGTTCTTTATCAGCTAAGCAGCAAATAGCCACTGATATTGAATTTATCCAGAAACAAATGCAAGAAAACAAAGAGCAGATCGCTAAACTGGAAGCTATGCTGAAAAGTAGCAAGAATAACTCTACCCAGTTGAAGAAAGCTGTAGAATCTCTGACCCAGGAATTGGTAACCAAAACCCAGCGTATCGAGGAATTGCAGGCTGAACTTGCCTCTAAGAATATTCGTATTCAGGAACTGGATGCAGCTGTGACTGGCCTGTCAACTGACAAAGAAGTGCTTACTGCCGAAAATGAAGCGAAAGCCAAAACCGTAGCTGAGCAAGATAAGGCACTGAACACAGCTTGGTTTGTTTTCGGAACAAAGAAAGAACTGAAGGATCAGAATATTCTGACAAATACCGGTCTCTTCCAGAAAAAGCAAGTGCTTAAGGATGGTGACATCAATAAGGATTACTTTACTCAGGTTGATATTCGTACAACGAAAGAAATTAAGTTGTATTCCAAGAGTGCAGATGTCTTGACTACTCATCCGGCAGGTTCTTATGCTTTGGAGAAAGATGATAAAGATCAGCTCGTTCTGAAGATTACGAATCCGAAAGATTTCTGGAACGTATCCAGATACCTGGTTATCCAAGTAAAATAACTTAATTAAATTATAAGAATGGCGGGGAAAGGTTATCCCTGCCATTTTCTTTTTATATGCAGTACAAGAATATTTTTTTCGACCTGGATGATACTCTCTGGGCCTTTTCTTTTAATGCCCGTGATACATTTGAGGAAATGTATCGCAAATATGAATATGATCGCTATTTTCGGTCTTTTGAACATTTCTATGAACTCTATGAGAGGCGTAATATCGAATTGTGGGCAGAATATGCAGATGGAAAAGTGACAAAAGAAGAATTGAATCGTCAACGTTTTCTCTATCCGCTGGAGGCAGTAGGAGAGGGGGATACGGCTTTAGCGAAAGCTTTTTCTGATGACTTTTTTGCGGTTATTCCTACAAAAAGCAGATTGATGCCCCATGCGCAGGAAGTGCTGGAATATTTGGCACCTAAATATAATCTTTATATCCTTTCCAATGGATTTCAGGAACTGCAATGCCACAAAATGCGTTCTGCCGGAATTGACCATTACTTCAAGAAAGTAGTTCTATCAGATGATATTGGTGTCCTAAAGCCATGGCCTGAGATTTTCCATTTTGCCATGTCGGCTACTCAGTCTGAACTGCGTGAATCGTTGATGGTAGGTGACAGCTGGGAAAATGATATAACGGGTGCTCAGGGTGTAGGCATGCATCAGGTGTTCTATAATGTAACGGGACGTACCGAGTTTCCATTTAAGCCTACTTATCAGATTACAGATTTGAAAGAGTTGCTCCAATTGTTGTGACATTGAGGGATTAGTTGTAATTTTGTCAGCGTAAACACATAATTTGCAGCTATGGATACTATTTTACCTTTCGCTTTGCTTTGTTTCACTTCTTTCTTTACGTTGACAAATCCTCTCGGGACTATGCCCGTCTTTCTGACTATGACCCATGGAATGACGGATAAGGAGCGACAGTCTGTAGTGTCTCGTGCTACATTAGTAGCTTTCATCACGATTATGGTCTTTACCTTTGCAGGTCAGTTCCTGTTCAAGTTCTTTGGGATCTCTACAAACGGTTTTCGTATAGCAGGTGGTGTCATCATCTTTAAAATCGGTTTTGATATGTTGCAGGCACGTTATACACAAATGAAATTGAAAGATGAAGAGATTAAAACTTATGCCGATGACATCTCCGTCACCCCTTTAGGGATACCGATGCTTTGCGGTCCCGGTGCCATAGCAAACGCCATTGTGTTGATGCAGGATGCCCATACTATCCAAATGAAAGGTGTACTGATTGGTATGATCGCCTTTATCTACTTGATTACATTTTTCATCTTGCGTGCCTCTACGCGACTGGTAAAGGTTTTAGGAGAAACGGGAAATAATGTGATGATGCGCTTGATGGGGCTTATTCTGATGGTAATTGCTGTGGAGTGTTTCGTGAGTGGGGTAAAGCCGATATTGGTGGATATTCTGAAAGAAGGAAGTTTAACTATATAATAATATAATAGAAAGGATGAATTCTTGATTGATCAAGTGAATTCATCCTTTTTATTTGTACGGATATTTAATGTTTTGGGTTGTACAATACTTTTAGACTATTCTTATCTTGTCTTATAATATATAGTCCACTTTGTGACAATGGAACGGTTATTTGTGTCCCTTTTACGCTCGTTATCTTAACTCCCTGACTGGAGAATATATCAATAAATTCGTTGGAATTTTCACTTGTGATCTCCAAACCTGTATTTGTAGGAATGACCTTTAACACTTCAGAAGATTCGGTTTGCCCAATACCTGTTTCTACATCTTTAATTGTGAAAACCAGTCTTAATTCACTGTTAGTAAATTGTTTCCAGGTGTCATCTTTACGGTAACTTCCTATAGCATAGTATTCTCCAGCTGGTAATTCGGGGTTTCCTGTGATAGTGATAGTGCTGGAAGTATTACTTGGTATTACAGTATAGTCGCTGATGCGCGTGTAAGGGAGCAATGCTCCGTTCTTACGTATATATATAGCAAAATCATCTTCATATTTTAAACCTTTATTTTCGATTTGTATTTTGAAAGATATATCTTTTCCCTCTACAGCTTCACCAATAAGTTCTGCAGGAGCAAGTTGATACAAATCGGAATTGTTTTCTATGCTGCTTAGTAGAATACTGTTAGCAGTAATCTCTACACTATAACAGATGCTTTTACCTTCAAGACCACGTAACATGCTTGGTACTTTTTCACCATCTTTTTGTGAGGCAAAATGAAGTTGATAGTTGCCGTTAGGTACAGTAGATGGAATTGTGCCGCTGAATGTAATACTATTCCAACCACTTCCTACGTCAATGTTGGAAATTGAAGTGGGTGTTGTAAGAAATGTGATGAATTCATCTCCTTGATATAGAGCTAATCCGATAATCCCACTCATAGGAGTAGAAGTGTTCCATATTTTGGTAAACTTTGCACTGATACTTTCATTTCTTTCATATTGCTTTTGTGTAATATCCATGCTTCCCTCTAATGTAAAGCCACTAATAACTTCTCCTGTTGTCTTCGGTTGTACAAGGAGCATAATATATTGCATATCATTATAGGCGCCACTTCCACTTCCTGTGCCGCCTGATCCTGGATTCAGGGAGCTTAAGGAATAATATCCATTTGCATATCCGCTCCATCCCCAGTTAAAATGATACATGTCATTCTCATCACAACCATCCAATACAAATGCATGACCTCCTGCGGTGCTTTGTCCACTGTATAGAACAGGGCGCCCGGCAATCAATTCTTTTTGAATCATATTTTTCCAGCGTCCTTCAGTATTATAATCACGTCCTTCAAAATATATATTAGGATTATACCCGAAGAATTTCGTCAGGGCATTATATTGTTTGAATATGCCTGCTCCACTACCACCAGCTGCACTTAGGTTATAATCCATATCCATAGCTACGCCGCAGTGGAGCATCAATTCGGCTACAGCTTTCTTTTGTTCTTCAGTTGCCGCATTTGTGTATTGAGGCAGCATCAGATCCCATTTATAGTTGGCCTCTTCAAAGTTTACGGAAAGTGATTTTTTTAAAGTTGCGGTTGTATAACTGTAACTTCCTGTTCCGTGTTTGGGATATTCATAATATTTCATTACCATGGCAAGTGCCGTAGCAGCACAGCCAGTAACAGTGAGTTCTCCTTTTTCTTCCGGACAATCCAGATTATAAGGATTTCCTTGGTCCCATTCTATTTTGTCCAATAGAGGTGTGACTACTGGAGGAATTACTCTTGTTGCCGAATTTTGAACTTCAGTTGGGTTCTTCACAGAATTGCCGTTTGTATTCATTCGTTTTATTTCAGCAGTATAGAAATCCAACCAATACCTAACGTTGGCAGGTAAATATTCATAATTCAGATTTCCTTTATCTGAATATGCTAGTACTTCCCGTGCACAATCATCCCCTGAAATGATGACGAATCCACTATCATTCCCTGTATTGATGATATAATAAGCAGGATAAATCATAGTTCGTGTCTGTATGTTTTGTCCATTTGTCAGTCTTAACTCCTTTGTATCAATGTGTTTCATATTGACATGAGAACGTACAAATGTGCGGGCAACTTCTAATGCTTGCTGCGGAGTGCGCGGAGCTGCAAAAAGCCGTCCTGAACAGACCAGGAAAGCCAGAATAAGGATGATAATAGCTTTTTTCATATTTTCAATCTTATTAATGATGAAAAGGCTATGCCATAAAAGTAGCATAGCCTTTTTCTATACATAAAGTCAATTATTCAAAGAACAATTTATTTTTTGACCATGTAGCATTCTGCATATACAGCCCAATAGCCTGCATACTCTCCGGAGTCGAATACACCTACACCGATAATTCCGTTAGGATCAAAGTCAATCCTGTCGAATGTTTCATTCCAAGTTCCTTCTAGGGATTTGGATAATGCTGCAGTAAGATCCATTGGACATACCCGTACTTCACCCACAAATCCAAAATTGTATTTTGCATAAGTCGGTCCTTGTACTACAGAAAGTGTTTCAGAAGCTTTATTATAATCTACAGTCCAAGGTATGGTTGCATCATATCCCTTTCCATCTGTAAATCCATTGAAGACATAACTCTTTTCTAGGTTTGCTTCATCTCCGCCATCAGAGATTGTTACAGTAAAGCTAACTGCACTACCGTCTGTTGCTTTTACAGCATTAAATGTCCAAGTGCCCATCAGTTTGAAATATGGATTCTTATCCACATCTTTTAGTATAACATTGCATGTAGAGGTTGCTCCTGTCTGTGCACCTTCTACATTTTCAATAGTTACTTTCAGATTACGGTCATCATTCTCAGTCATACCATCATCTAATAAACGAATCTCGCAACCAAAAGTATCATTGGCATCAGTAGGAATATAAACGGTTGTAGTGGTAACAATATAATGTTCGTTTACAATGGCACTGCCATCTTCAACTTTAAATGTTACTTTAATCATTCCATTTCGTTCGCCCTCAATTGTTAGAGGAACTTTTACTATACCGGCATTCTCATTGAACGTCACTTCTGATTGTGTAAATGAGACTGTCGTACTTGCACTGTTCATTGCTGGATCATCATCCGAACATCCGACAATAAAGATTGTCAATAAAGCCAATAAATATATATTCAAATATTTCATATTTCAAAAGTTAAGAATTCAACAAATTAATATCCGGGATTTTGTTGGCCTTTGATCTGCGGATTAACGTCTGTTTCCGATTTAGGAATGGGCCATACCATTCGGAAGTCATCAGCTGTTTTAGTTAAAGCTGTTGTATTGGTACCACCAGGCAATAAAACCAAAGCTGCGTCCTGAGTTGCATCTTCACGATTTACTCCTAATCCCCACCGTTTCAAATCTGTCAGACGAAAACCTTCGCCAACTAATTCTTTGTGACGTTCGTCTTGGATATCAGCTAATAAAGTGTTCGGGCTATTATAAGTAACATCTACATAATCTACAAGGCGACTAGCTCTTAGTAAGTTCAGATACTTTGCTCCGTTAACGATGTCGTTGTTACCTACATAGGCTTCAGCTGCAATCAGATACTGTTCTGAAATCCGGAAAGGCTTCGATTTATTAGTATAATGATTGTCAACGCTTACTACATTATAAATATCCGGATTACCAGGATATTTGTCGAATACGTAAATATCTCCTGTTGCACCGGTAGAAACTTTTAATGTGAAAGGAGCAAAATAAGCAGCAAAACGAATATCACGATCTTGTTCATAAAGGTCGATAAGCTTTTGTGAAGGAATGTAGTCCATTACTTGTGAAGAAGGATCATCTTTTTTATACTGTCCCCAGAAACTGGTTCCTGTGGCGCTTCCCAATTCATCTGCACTCATGTAAATTTGCCAAATTACTTCAGAACCAGTATCTTTTACCCACATATTACGGAAAGCTTCTCCTCCATCTTCCGAGTTCAATAAAGGGTATTTCCCTGTATTGATCAGCGAAGTCGAGTTACTGATAGCTGTTGTATAATCTTTCATTTGCAATGCAACGCGTGCTTGAAATGCTGTTACTATATCTTGCGAAATATAGTTTAAAACGTTTTGTGCTTGAGTAACTGTTTTACTTGCATTTACAAGTTTCTTAGCCTCTGTCAAATCACTGAGGATTTGTTCATAGGTTGCTTTCAAAGAAGAACGTCCCGGATAAGCACTTGCATCTGATGTCGGAGAATAGACCAATTGTAGGGGTAAGCCTAAATCACTTTCTGCAGTTGCAGGGTTGTAAGCTTTGCAAAAATACCCCACTAATTGAAAGTAGTTATAAGCTCTTGTGAAATATGCTTCACCAGCATAAGCTGCAATAAGTTCTTTATTTGCATCACTCAAATCGGTGACAGTACCATCCAGCACTTTTTTGTAACCATCAATAAAGTAGTTACAACGTGCAATGTGTGCATAATGATTTTGCCATACACCTTCTACGTTGCCGTCTGAAGATTGGAAGTCCCAGCGATACTGATTACCATATGAATTGGAAAAACCAGCTGTGGCATGGAAATCATCGCATTGTAATTCAGGGGTTAATATGTACCCACCTGTCGTTATGGAACGATAGTAGGAATATATTCCGATACGTGCATTTGTAAAGTCGTTCATTGTTGCCAGGTATTGAGACTCTTCAACTGAGCTGTATGGGTATTTTTCCATATCGCAGGAAGAGAGACCTGTAACAAGCAATGTTGCTAATATGATATATATTTTCTTCATTGTTTTTATCTCTTTTGTAGTTAATGTTTAGAAAGTAAGTTCAAGGCCGAATGAGAATTGCTTCGTATTCGGATAGTTTCCTAATTGCATATTACTGTTGATTTCCGGATCGAATCCTTTGTATTTAGTAACAGTTAATAAATTACGTCCTACAAAGAATATTTTTGCATCTTCAATGAATCCAGTCTTTTTCATTATACGTTGAGGCATAGTATAACTTACTGTTAAATTTTTCAGACGCATAAATGAAGCATTCTCTAATAAATGAGAATCAAACTGCATAGGGGAGTCTGGAGTTGAGATGTTAGTTATATCACCGGGCTTTTGCCACATAGTCAACATTTCAGTGGTTTGATTGCGGCTGTTGGCCATTTGTGGATTCTCTGTAAACCAGCGTTCGTTATTTACCATGTACTGTCCAAGCATAAATGAGAAATCAGCGCTGACCGTTATACCTTTCCAAGCGAGTCGAGTACCGAAACCACCTGACCATGGAGCATAGCGTTGCTTTCCTAAAAAGACAGCATCATCTGCGGAATAAGTTTTAGTTAAATTCTCATTCTTATCATACCACGTATTGTAACCATCTCGTGGATCGACACCTGCCCATCTGGTATAATAATATTCTCCGTATGGTTTGCCTACCTCAAGTTTCAGACCGGTATTTGCTAATACATATTCGTCCAGTCCATTAAATAATTGAGTAATTTCATTCTTGTTATAGTTCACGTTAGCTGAGATAGTCCAGTCAAAACCGTTCACATCTCTTAATACATCTACATTTGCAGTAATATCTACTCCTCGGTTACGCATATTTGCTACGTTACCCCAACCCGATGCAAAACCGGTTGTAAAAGAGTAAGGGATTTCCATAAGCATATTTTCTGTCATGCGGTTATAGAATTCTATATCCAAACTTACACGATCAAACAGGCGAGTACTTAATCCGACATTTGTAGATTTAACAACTTCCCAAGTCAAATCGGGGTTGGCTGGATTGGCAACTGCAGTACCACTTTGTCCACCATATAATGGACCTGTTCCAATTAGACCAAATGACATATAAGGGTCAAGACCTGAAGAGTTACCTACAGAACCGTAACTAGCTTTTAACTGTAATTGATTCAACCAAGAGATGTCACTCAGGAAATTTTCTTTCTTTAAATCCCACATTGCACCTGCAGACCAGAAATTACCCCATTGAGAATTCAAACCAAACAATGATGAACCATCTCTACGATAAGTAAGGTCTAAATAGTACTTTTCATCATAATTATAGCTGAAAGTAGCAAAGTAAGAATTAAAAATCTTATCATATTTTGAGTGAGAAGGCATTGTTGCATTACTTGCTGCACTTAATAGCATTAAACGCGGATCAGTTAACCCCTCTACCTCAGATGTAAATGATTGGTTTTTGGTAATAATAGATTCTTGTCCTATTAGGGCACTGAAATTATGATTATTCCATGCTGTAAATTTATACTCTGCAGTATTAGTATAGGTAAATGAGTAATAGCGTTGGAAAGACTCTGTTGCACTACCTGCACCTTCAAACGGGCCAATAGGTAAAGCTTTATAAGAGTATCGATAATCAAAAGCTTCAACAGCTTGAGCTGCACGAATATTCAATCCTTTGATTGGATTGATATTGATAAATGTATTGCCATTGATACGTGCCATATCGCGTGAAGCAGGTTGTATCTCTGATAAATAATATGGATTATAGTAATTTAATTTATCGAAGTAGTCCAAGCGGTCACCATAACCAATGAAATTTCCATTGTCATCACGTAAAACTTCATAGTAGCTTTGGTCCGGGCGATAAACGCGGGCTGCATATGCTTTATTATATACTTGATTAGCAGTAGTACCAAAAGCTGCTGTAGCATACTTTTGATATGATAGATTTAAGTTTACCCCTGCCTTTAACCATTTAGTTATATTTGTTTCGATGTTTGAGCGCAGTGTCTCACGGCGTAAATTAGAATCATCCATTATACCATCGGCATCATAATGTCCGAAGGATAAGAAGTAATTTAAACTTTCCGTTCCACCGGAAATACTCAAGTCATATTGCTGCATAGGTGCTGTACCTCCAAAGAACACATCAGCCCAATCTGTAGAAATTCCGTTTTTAATATAGAAATCCTTTTCGCTTTGAAAAGACTGATTCGTTTTCAATGATGGGTCAAGTACTTCCTGCAAGTTCAGCCATTGTTCGGCATTCATCATGGTAATGTTATCTCCAGTCATTTTCGATACACCATATTGGGCGCTTATCGTAATTTTGGCCTTTTCTCCTCTTTTTCCTCTTTTAGAAGTTAAGATTACAACACCGTTTGCTGCACGTGAACCGTAAATGGCAGTTGAAGATGCATCTTTCAATACGGTCATACTTTCAATATCATTGGGATTTAATGCAGTAAATGCACCGGAAGAAATAGGAGAGCCATCCAATATAAATAATGGTTCAGAACTACTATTAATAGAACTAACACCACGCAAACGCATCTGTACCGTTCCACTAGGTTCTCCGCTAGGAGTAAATACTTGCAAACCTGCAACTTGTCCTTGCAAAGCATCCCCGATGTTTGCAACAGGTTTTTTCTCCAGTTTTTCACCACTTACAGCTGTAACAGAACCAACAACTGAACCCAGCTTCTTACTAGAACCATATCCTACAATAACAACCTCGTCTAATAAGGCTGCATCTGCCTTCAATACGATCTTTAAGTTAGGTTTAATTGCCACTTCTTGTGTCTGCATACCAATGTACGAAACCTGCAAAGTCTTCGCAGGACTACAATATAGCTATTGATCTAATTATAAGCGATTTACTAAAACAAAAAGAACCCATAAATCGAATATTTGTATATACTATTGTATTGATTATAAGACATATATATTAATATAATTATCATAATGATCTACCGTATATATCCTAATAATAAATCTAACTTACTAATTATTAAGCATATAAATAGAAATATAGTTGTAGTTTGCATTATTAATTTACAACTAAAAGTCTTTTAGATAGCATATTGTTGGAAAATAATTATCTATATAGCTGTAATCCAAAACAAAAACGGGAAGCATATCATTTAGAATATGCCTCCCGCTTTATGTGTAAGTTATTTATTATAAAGTCCACTATTTCTATCTATAATCCGCAAAACCACCCGGACGAATTTTTAAAACGAAATGGTTCGGCTTTTTCCGGGGGCTTAAAACGAAGCGGTTCAATTTTGAGTAAAAACGAATAGCATTAAAACGGCGTTCAAGTGCCATTTTAATGCTATTCGTTTTTTGTTGTTTTTAACCGAAAAAAGTCTTTTCTAAAGTTGTGTATGTCGCACAAAATCACTACCTTTATAACAAATAAAGAAGGTGTGAAATGTCTTAGGCGGCTATCTTGTCAAGCAGTCTAATGATGTTTGTTTTTATCTTTGCGTTATCTCTAACCCATTCGGTTGGTTCTTCGCCCTTATCATACGCCGGGTAAGGTTGCGGATCACGAATAAACTTAAACTTTTTGCAAAGCGGATATATATAGCGATACGTCTTAACCCTAAATATCTCCATGTCGCCCAATAGGAAGGCCATATTTGAACGTAAGTAACCGCTTGGCGATGTACTATTGGTAAATATCTGTTCGTGCGTTACCTCGCCTGTACGCTTGTTACGGCAAAACTTCGTATAATGAAAGCCGTAGTACGTGAAGTTGGCCGCCTTGTAAATCGTTCCACACCCTAACCGCCCATCGGCAAATGATTGTACCGCTACACAGGTGGGATCGTCTTTTCTAAGCAGCTTAATAGATGCGGCAATTAAAATACTCTCTGCGTTGTGTCCCAATTCATCATCAATCCACATTCGGTTCAACTCGCACATCCACGCGTCCGGGTTCGGGTGGGTGAATATCTTTGCATTTGGCGTTTTCATTAGCCCATACACAGCAACCCCCAAACATTCGTCCGGGGCTTCTTCCCGGAATATGCCATAATTGAACTTGCCAAAACCGCCATCGTTCCACTTGTGTGAATAATGATGTTCTACAATCAGTTCTTTTGCTAAAGCCTTCGGAACGGCCTTAATAACTAAATTACCTAAAGTTGTCTTTTTTAATACTTCCATGCTTTATTCGTTTTTTGTTTGTACAAAGTTGCATGAAAACAGGCGGAAGGCATAATTTTCGCACCGGGTTACACTGCACAACTTTTGCAGTCCTTCCCTAAACGGTCTATGATAGAATAAACCTGCCTTTCGCTAACATTGTACTTATCGGAAAGCATGGCAACGATATAGGTCATTTTGTTACCGGTATTGCGCATTTGAAGGTAGTCGTTATACAAGTCAACATACACGCAATCATTCGCCTTAACCCCCGTTGCCATCAGGCGGCGCAATAGTTCCTTATTAAAATTAAGTATCTCAAAAACTGTCATAACTGAATTTATTAGCGTATATTTGCAATGCCAATCATATTATATAAAAAAAGCGATAACGTCGCGGAAGAAGGTATTAGCCCTCGGCCGCGCGGCGTTGTCGCTTTGTGTATATAATATGATTGGCGTCTATGTATATACTGGCCGGGGGCTTTTTTTTCTACCTTCCCCCGAAAGGTTTAAGCATTATTCTTGGTACGCTGTAAAGTCGAATGTATCTTTTTCCATCCAACCTTCTTTCAACGTGTTTTGAACGAACGCTACCGACTTGATATAAAAATCAGTCAGTTCAGCAAGTGTTTTAAACTCGTGGTATTTCGGGGTTTCATCCGATCCGAATTTAAAAGTAACCGGCAAGGTTGTTCCGTCAGTTTGTACGGCAAGGTCATAAGCAGCCTTGTAATTGAACTGATTCTCGGTAGATAACCATACCGGATAATCACTCCACACGAAGCCGGATAAAATCCTTCCGTCAATTGACTGATTAAACCACCCTGTAATCAACTCCTTTATCACCGGGAAAGTCGGCTTGCATGAAAATTCTTCTTCCATGTAATTAACACCTGTTTCCGGTTCGCCCTTTTCGTCTGTTCCGGCATTTGCCTGAACATCCCAGCGGACGCGCCATTTGTTCGTTATAGGGTTTACACATTCAACCAGCGCAACCCCGTCTGTTCCTTTTATTCGTTTCATAAGCTAATTAAGAAAATACATACTTAGTTTTATTACCTCCGAATGTTTCGCGACGGATGGTTGTTTCAAAAGGTAGTTCGCCCAACTCCTTAATTTGGTCGAGAATGTTTTTCATTTCGTCCGAAGCTGTGATAAACTTGCCTTTTTGGCCGTCGAGTTCATATTGAACAACATACCGGCCTTCGCCCTCCTTCGTTTTAATATCGGTTTCAAAATCCAAAACCATAACTTTACAGTTTTGCAGTTGCCCCAAAGGGGTTAGATTACCCTCGAAACGCTTCTTTCCGTCCGCGGGTTTGTACACGACGCCTAAATCTTTAAAACTTTTCATATCTGTTAATTTAAAAAATAAGTGTTTCCCGTTACAGTGCTTTATCCAGCCCCAAAATGAAGCAAGAATAATATACCTGCGTTTTTTACTTTTTACTTTGTGCAACCTGCGGGCAACACGGACTTTAATATGTTTGCGTACCAACACGTAATCATGCCGGATCACATAACCTAAGAAGTCAATACCTCGCGCCTCTACCGGGAAAATCTGATAATTCGATTTTATGGTAAGATGCAAACGCCCCTCTATAACCGAACGCATCTTTTCCAGTATGGCATGTAATTCTTGTTTGGATGAAGACAGGATAACAATATCATCACAATAACGAAAGTAGTATTTAACACCTAAGTCCATCTTAACGTAATAATCCAACAAACACAGGTAGAAATTGCCTAACAACTGGCTGGAATGAAACCCGATAGGCAACCCCGTATCATAGCTACGGATAATCCCGATTAGAATATCCATAAACCGTTCATCCTTAACTTTTCTACCCAGCAATTCAATTAACACATCCTGATCGACGGAATGATAAAACTTTTTAAGGTCAAGTTTTAGGCAGTATTTTGTTCCTGCTTTATCTTTCAAAGCCTTTCCGACACGCTTTAAACCGTCGTGTATGCCACGTTTGGGAAGACTGGCGAAAGTATCGCGGATCAGCATACCGCCGAAAACCTTACCTAAAATATTCATTATTGCATGAAGCGCGATACGGTCTTTAAAGGGAAGGGACTGTATTTCGCGAACTTTTCCGTGTTCTACCACTTCAAATTCACGATAATCGGTTGGCTTGTAAGTCCCGGCCTTTATTTCTTCCGCAAGTTCAGCAAGTAAGCTATCCCGGTTTTTAATCAGATAACGAACGGTGCGGGTGCGTTTCTTTCCACGCATCACAACATCGAAGGCATCTATCAGGTTGCTTTCTTCAATTACTTGTTCTATCAAAAATCCGTATCGTTTCATTTTTACTAATTTCGCTTTCAGAAACCTATGTGCTTCGAGAATTAACCTACCACACACATTTTTGACTGTTTATTTTCTGCCATGACGGCAAGGTGCATTTCCCTGTGGAATGTTCGGGGACACGTCCCCATCAAGAGCCACATAATAAAATTCTTTTTCCTGAAACTGAGGCGCGAACCGATATTCGTGTTCGAGTTCGACGCAGCGTTATTCGCATTCGAATACGCAACACCGCCATTCGTGTTCGACGAATTATAGGAGCGCAACAAACAGAAGGGCCGGGAAAATCTACCTTTGTATCTTCATCTTTCTAATTATTTACATATTTGGTTACACATATTTTAAATCATTTGCAAAATTACTAAGATTCAGGCAATTCAGGCCATTTTGCAGGGATTTCTAAAATTTTTCGACCGGCTTACGCCGGATACGGCTACAATACCGATAACGATTTAAACGCACTTACGCTTTGCGCTTCGCGCACTACGCCCCTGAAAGCGAGGCGCGAACCGATATTCGCGTTCGAGTCCGACGCAGCGTAATCCGCACTCGAACACGCAACACCGCCAAACGTGTCCGACGAATTACCGGAGCGCAACAAACAGAAGGGCCCGCCGGATGTTTGATAGTAATGGTCTGAATAGTGCGTTGTTTCAGAACCGCCGACGGCGGTAGGAACCATATCAAAAAACGGCCCGGCCTCGGCGGCTTCGCCTGTTATCCAACCGCTGTCTGTTCCAGCATTTACTTTTCTTTGCGTTCCGTCTGGATCGGTGATAGTCCAAACGCGATCCTGAATAGATACGCCTTGCGTCCACTCATACTGGCCGCCGAAAACGCCTTCAATTCCCAAACCGTTCACATACCCGGACGTTTCATTTGCTGTGTCCCGGTTGCCTTTCTGATTGGTTGTGCCGGTAGTGGTAGCAGGGGAATAGGTTGCGCCGCCAGCACCTAACACCGCTTGCAAATTACGGTTGCCGTATTTTGCGTAAAGCATAAAAGCAATAACACAATGTTGCTGAAAGTCTATCATTTGATAACCTGTACCACGGGCCGCCGCATAGCTCGCAAAACTCGTATAGGTTGTGCTTGTGGTAGGTGTAACGCCGCTACGACTGTATAGCTTACTACTGGTTTGATATGCCTTATAAGCCCCTACTAAGCTACGGGGAACATGCTTAAATGTTCCGTCCACATTATATTCGGCAAAACGATAACGGAATTTATTAGCATCTATCTTTTCGTGTTTGTAGTAAAATTCGGGAAAATCAACCATTACATCACCTTCCGTTCCGTCCAACTTTGCCGAAGTCCCGTCAGTATAATAATTGCTATCCGTATCTTTCAAATAGGAAATTGTGACTTCTCCGTTTGCGGTCTTTTTACACAGGCAACGGCGAAATTTCGACAAGATGGTAGCAAGAACACCGCTATTTACTTCACCCGTAATATTGGACGGATCACTGATAGACTTATCAAAGACTATTGAAGCATCTACAATCTTTTCATACTGGAAAGAAGCAGAACGGGCAGCAGAATTTGCCGTATAGGTTTGTTCTTGTGGGGTTAGGTAGCCGGGGAAATCATCTACCTTTACTTTGTAACTGATACCGAACGGCACTTTGATAACTACGGATGAACCTTTGCCACTGCCTACTATTTGAGAGTTGGCCGTATTGACAACCTGAACCGTCCGCCCCGAACAGTCCGCACCATCATTTGTTGAAACATTAACCGTTACTTTTTCGGTTGAATACACAAGGTTTATTTGTCTTTTATTGCCGCCAATAGCTAAATAGGTCTGTTCATCAGGAACCAAATACCCCGAAGCACTACCGCAAATAACCTGATATTCTACGCTCATCGGAATAGTAGCGGAAAGTTCCGCGCCATTCCAAATAAGGTCGGTTTGTGAGCCGGAATATTTAATCGTAACAACAACACCAATCAAAGACGTGTCGCCTACGCCTTGATTACTGGAAAGAGTTATTTTTGCCGTTTCAGAAAAAGCGGAACCGTCGCTACCGGCAATTTGCCAATCTGCCTTATTATCCGCTGTAATATCGTACAACTGATAAAATACATACTTCTTATTTTCAGTGTCATATACGCGGCATTGTTGCCCGATAGAAAAGTTACGGGTAACTTCCCCCGACTTGTAAGTAAGGGTATTTTCCGTTGGTTTAGCGGATAGCGTCGGGGTTTCGGCAAATTTCCCGTCTAATGAAGCAACCAAGTTTTGAACCGTTTCGACCTTTTCGTCAATCTTCCCCAAAGAGGCGTAAAATTCTGCCTTTGTCCCCTTGTAGCCGCCAAGCTGCGCCGCATCCCATGCGCTTAACCCGTATTCGTCCAGTTTATTGTAAGGGCGAAGTCCGTCGGAAAGTTTGGTTACAATCTTACCGTCAGTACGACGTTCAAACAGCCATACGTTTTCGGGAATGATACTTGTGTCTGCGGCCCACTGCGCCGTCGTTTTTACGATCTGTTGGTACACGTATGCACCTGTTGTTGATGTTTCGCTCATTGTAAATATCCTTGTTTAATTAGTATGCTTGCTTTTGAAAAATCTGTTTGTCCAGCCAAATAGACCGCACCGCCGTAACTACCGCCGCCACCACCTTCACCGCTGGGCTTCCATACAGCCGCCCCTTTGGTGTTGTCGTGGCACTTCCAAAATGTTTTCGCGCCACCGGCGGCGACCGTCCAAACCTCCGTACCAATATCAAAGCCGTCGTCGTTTACCGTTGGTGAATGATCCAGCAATGAAGGCATCTTCTTTTCTAACTTTTGCAGCCGGTCGCCCGTTGCAGTATCTCCTTTTTGTATCACCTTGATAGCTTCCCATATATTCGTATCGTTTTGGGCCAAATCCTTCAACTGTTTCAGTATTCCCGTCAGCCAAGTAGATTTTATATTATCAAAGAAGAAAGGCGCACCCGATTTTAAAACCTCTATATAGCCCCCTGTTGGCTTATCCTGCACCTTTTTTGCGCAATATTCTACCGCTATATCGCGTACAACATCATCGGCATACTCACGCTGGACGTGCTTTTCGTCCTTAACCAAATAAACCGGGAATACCTCTATGTCGCTAACACCTTCAAAGGGCATTACTATTCCGCCAATCGTTACCAGCCCGGCGGAAATCTTGCCGTCCGATACGCAGCAGCCGCAAATTACACAGTTGCCATATTGGGAAAAGAAACGGTCGGCAATCGAAAGTCCTTCACCCTGCAACTCCATTAAATCATCTCCCGACCACTTTCGTATGCCGGGGAATTGTACGTGTCGTTTCATTTTCTTGTTACTATTTTATAGGCTTTATCAGCCAGTTTATACTTTTCAATTTCGGCGGAAAGCAAATTCCGGTCTATTCCTTCAGGGGCGTAAACAATAAAATCAACATCAATAAAACTTTGTCCGCCTTCGCCTTCCAATGCAATTTCCTGCATAGGTTCAAAGATTACCCAGTGGGCCGGTTCGCTATTCAAACCAATATCCAAAAACTGGTCGTTGTAGCTCTTTACGATAATGCCGCCGCCGAAAGTCTTATTCAAGTGCCCTTGCAAAGCCCGGTGCTGGCTGGTTACATGGACTTTATACCGATAATAGTCACGCCAAGCGGAAAACGTGTCATACACGCCCTGCAAATCCACAAGCCCCCACAACCATTTCAGACGGTTTGAACCGCGCCTGTATGGGGCGACGTATTGCCGGATCAGTTCCTTAAAGTTTAATACTATGTTCATGGCTATATGTCGTTAATGGATATTAGGGTTAGCGCACTATCTTCCGTATAGTTGTAATAACCGGCATGAAGATAAGCCAGCGTATCAATGTCGATAAATTCGGCATCTTCCGTCCCCTTCCGGGCCAGGCCGGTAAGTTTGGCCGTAACAACACCCTCGGTCGAAGTAACCGCCTCAAGTAGTTTATGACGGTAGATAACACCGCCGAACTTTTGAGAGGTTTTAAATATTTCCAGTGCGTCAAGAACGGCAAGGCGAACCGCTTCTACCGGGTTGGCCGGGTTGTAGTAGACGGTCAACTGATAACGCACTTCGTCCGCATCGGTAGAAATAACCGTGGACTTTGTACCGGCAAACTTGATAGCGTCGATATAGTTCTTAAAATTCAATAGCTGGTTACTTGATAGCGGTACAATCTTTCCTTCTTCGCTATTCGTGGCGACGCGGAAAAAGATAGTTCCGTCGGCCGCCACATTGACGGAAGCAATTTTTATAACACGTGCCGTTTCGTCCGTCGCTTCATATTCCAGCAAGCCGGTCACGGTGTTAAATAACAGTTCGTGCCCCATTTGAAATTCGTAGCACTTATCATTATACCAAGTAAGCGTTCCGGCAACCTCTTTTTTTGCATCGGCATCCATTTCCGCTTTGAACGCGTCCAATACTATTTCAAACATGTAAATAGCATAAGCGACACAGTGAACCCACAAACGCCACTCGGCGGCCGCGGAAGTGGAAAGGTCGAAACTTGCTTTCAACTTCCCGGTAATGCTTTCTTTTATTTGTTCAATCGTTCTTGCCATTGTTCCGTCATATAAGTTGTTACATCATTCTCTATCTTTTTGATAACTGTTTTTTTTATCCGGCGGCTATCATCATCTATCAGCAAGGAAGAACCAACTTCCAGTTTTATATCCGGGTAAAAACTACCCAGCGGACGACCGGCAGAAACAAGGGCTTGCGGATCGTTCTTTATACCGGGATTATTTTCCAGTATTTCGGCAATCGCTTCCGCCGTGCCGTAATATTGAAGGGCTATATCCAGCAATATTTGATTGTCTTTTGCTTTAATCGTTTTCATAACTTGCGTCGGTTTCTAAATCATTTCCATACGTGGAAAAGGACACTTTGCGAACTTTCATGCCATCGGCCGCAAATTCTTTGCGCGTAGCCCGCAAAAAGGCTTCCGGTTCGTTGCCTAACAAGTAATTGACAGCCCCCACACCGGCTTCTGCCTTGTCCCGGATATGCCCCTTGTCTGACAGGAGCAAATCACGCTGGTGCTGGTAAGTGCTTTCCGTAACCTGTAAATCACCCGAAGCAAAGTCGAGGTCACCCGTTTCCGTTTGCTTATAATCTCTCATGCCTACGATATTGTGTAGTTAAAAGTTCCCGTAACCGCACCCATCGGGGAAACAAGCCCGGCGGAATAGGTTATTTGAGTGCTTTTTATTGCGTTTATGACAGCATCCGCAATCTTATCCGCTACCTTGTCAATAGCCCCTTCCCGATCGTCGCCCTGCTGATCCATCACCTGCGTAAACGCGCTTTTTATTTCTCCCTTGATAGCTGCTTTGTTTAATGGCATACTTTAGCCCTCCAAATAATTAGGTAAGTCAGCTTTTATTTGCTGGAATGTAGCGAGATTAATCGGAACACCCGAAGGCCCTAAGGCAGTCGGAACGGTAAGCTGGCATATACCGTCCAACATTTTATCCAAAGTCTTTTTTAAACCGGAACCGCCTTTCTTTAAAGTAAGGCCGCCCGTTGTTATCTTTATGGTTGCCTGATCCGACAGGAGCGTCAAGGCTTCCGCCTCATGCGTTACTTTCGTCTTGTCATTTACAACCTCCAATTTTTCAGCATCCACATGAATGGTTATCTTTTCACCTTTTTTTATGTCGATGTTTTCCAAGTCTATTTTTAATTCCAAATCGTTATCCGTGAAAATAACCTTATCTATTTCGGTAAACTGGCAAACAAACAGTTCGTTGCTTTTTCCGATCCGGGCAACCAACACAATACTTTCCAGTTTGGGAATAAAGGCAAAGCCCTGCAATTCGGCTTTAACAAGTCCTCTTAAACGTACATCGAAGTAATCAACCTGTTCATCACGTTGAACCGTACAAGTAAATTCATCTTCGTTCACTTCGGTAACGACGGCAGGGAAAATCGCGTCGCCATCACCGTTAAAGCTACTTTGGAACTTACGCCGTATATCGTCTATCTCCTTGCTCATGCCTTGATACCTATTTCAACGATACGGCGAGTACCGGACGTGCCAAAAGAAACATCGACCGCCTCAATAAAATATTCACCGCTTCGTTCATTATATACTTTGTCCTCTAAATCCGCCACCATACCCGGCAAGGCATAAGGAAAGAGGAATGTTTTAACCTTGCCCCGGTAGCCGTCAAAGGAATATCGTTTTAATTCTTCCTGTGCAAGTGCTTTCAGTTCTCCGGCATCCTTCACGTCGTAGTAGTAGAATGTCCGTTGTTCGCCGCCATCTTCGCCCAATTCACCTTCAATCTTTGTTCCGTCCTTATAGTAGCAAATAGCCTTTACTTTCAACTTCACATCTTCTGCAAGCTGATACTTTAGTTCGTCGTCACTGATAACATTTTCACGAAGGACGTACTTAACCGTTTCCCCCTTCACGTCATGGGCCTTGCCGACGTATAACTTTCCGTTTATATCAAAGTAGGCGATAAGACCGTATTCTTTCTTCAGGTAGCCAAGCACCCAAGAACCAGGCTTATTATTCACTACGAAGTTCTTTAAAGTAAGGTCTATCACATTGCCGAATGAAACACCTGTTAGAATGGCATTCAAACACTCTTTTAACGTCGTTTCTTTCTTGCTGAAAACACAGTTTACAAAACGTAGTTTATAATATTCGTCTTCGCACTCTATTTCCAACGGAACCTTATAATTAAGACGCTTCACATAACCGACAAATTCAGTGTTCAACGTATTGTCATATCCCAACTTTATTTCTACTTTGTCACCCACTTTGATAGCCTGTGCCGTTTCAATATGCGTAGGCGGTTCACCGGCATGTTTAAGCACGGCGGTAACAGGGACTTTTACAACAGCCGTTGCCGCAAGGTTATAAAGGCTTCGCTTTATCTCCACGTCGTGAACGCTCTTAAAGGAAACGCCACCTACTTTTATTTCACAGCACAATACAAACATATCATTCAAGTATTAATTCAAAACTACGATCCGTAACCAAATTCATTTTAAAGACTTGCGCCGTTTCAGTGCCGCGCATTTCCTGAAAATCAATACTTTTTATTACCACCTTGTCTTCTTCTTCTAAAAAAATATCGGTAAGGGCGCATTTCAATGTGATTGATTCGTTGATATTATACAGTTCATTCAGTTTTGCAATTTGCTGATCCGGGAAATCAACATCTAAAGCGACACCGGCAATATTTATTTCGTAATCATCAACAGAAATCAACTCTTTAACCGTCCCCTTACGGCCGACCATCGGCGTTTCTACGATGGTCTTTTTGCCATTTATGGATATAACGGAATTTGGTATTTCGTACTCCGTTCCTTTGTGCTCAAACACAACCGGCATAAAGTACCAACGGCCTTGCGCGTCCTTCTTTCTTAAAACGCTACCTAAATCCGAATAAGTCTTTTCGGAAGCAGGTTCGCCCGGATAATCATAGCCCGAACCCTGATACTTTGCCGGTTTATCAGGAAAGAATCCCCCGAGGTACGGGAAACCTTTGTAACCGATAACATTCGCCAATATGTCGCCTAAATTAAAACTGCTCATCCTTCAGCCAATTCGTTTAATACGCGCAATATTTCGGCGCGTATGGTTTCACTTCCTTTATTATCTGTATTCTGCACATGGATAACTACACTATCGCAGACCTTTTCAACATGTACCGTCTTACCGGTTTCCTTCACCGTGTTAGTCGTTCTTTCAGAAACAAAGCTGCTTCTTTCCGTCACCGTTTCAGGCATAGAAAAAGCGTCCGACGCTTCCGGTGTACTTATTTCCGGCATTTCGGGAATAGGTATATTTATAGCCGGGGCCGGAACATCCACAACAGGCGCGGCCGGGGTTGGTATAGCCGGGAAAGCCGGAACATTCACCGCCGGGCTGGCTACCTGAACATCGGGGC
>ERZ773155.230-NODE-230-length-48412-cov-18.905122_pt1 | contig 48412 bp, 34 predicted proteins | sample MGYA00511262_ERZ773155 | MGnify/ENA primary metagenome ERZ773155 (study PRJEB29015, sample SAMEA2737828) | human gut metagenome | biome: human gut; feature: human-associated habitat; material: faeces | place: China | collected 2012 ... | reverse complement strand
CTGTTTTTTAGCCTCATCCTCCGTAGCCACAGCCATACGGGTTATACTATGTTCGGCAGTAACAATCGGACTGATGGAACGGGCAAAAGTAAATTGGATAGGGCCACGAACCTGTCCGGCATTTTCGCCTGTACTTAGTACGGCTCCAAATGTCCTTATGTCATAAAAGTTTCTGCACATCCATTGCCGAGCAGCCTCTGTTTTATCTCCTTTCTCTTTTATATCTTTAACCCCTTCCTGTTTATGAGCGTCTGCGATCAGATTATTCAATACCGCTTTCTCTTTAATGAATATATCATACAGTCTTTCTCCTCCTTTTACTATTTGAACAAAGTTCCGGACTTTACGCTTCAGACAGACATCGGAAACCAGGCCTTCACCTGTTTCCGGATCAACTCTGGGTAAATTTCCGGCATCGGGATCACCGTTCGGATTACCATCCTGTACATCAAATAAATAAATGAAGTCGTAACGATTGTTTATTGCTGTTTCCATATTTGTATAGTATTAATTTTTTTCTTTATCTGTTGTTGTTTTATATAAATCTTCTCTTTGATGGTAATAACCGATTGCGAAACGCGATTGGTCGTCCATCGATAAATATTTAGGTAATCCGTTACTATCCAGGTTGGTGATAACACTTTGCAATAATTTTTCATAATAAACAGATTTCCCGGTATCAAATTTTGCAAGGTGATGTCTGGATAAAGACAACAAGCGGCCGAATACAGTTGTCGGGGTTGTCGACGCTGCACCGTAGTAACGCTCTTTGATCGTAGAATTTGCTCCTGGGATAGCATCACTCTGGATCTTTTCAAGGATAGCAAACAAGCGGCCACATAAGTACGCTTGGTTTTTATTTTCTAAATCTAATGCCATTTGAATTTCTTTAGGTGGATTATTATGATTTCTGAATTTTCTATTTAAGTAGGCTTTGAGTATAGCGGCTCTTATCGACGTTATATTCCGGTCTGCTTTGATTCGTATCAGACATTGCATCTGCAATGTGGTCGGGTAGGGTTGGTTATCCCATATGCTTTGACTTAAATCGCTGGCTAAGCAGGGAGGCAGATTTTCCATTTTATTTAAGGAAGCAACTTGGGTCAGTAAGTTGAATAAAGAAAAATAGGCTCTTTGATTCTTGCTTTTAATGATTTCCAAGTCCTTAAAATGTTGTCTGATGTGACTGGCAAATTCGCCTACTGTTCCTTGTCGCCAGAATCTAACGGAGATACGGGCGGCATTAGGAGATAAACCTAACACGTAAAAGGGAGTTTTGTCCTCGTCATTCAATACTCCCGAGAACGGGGACTTCAAGAAGTCTCTGATAACTTCCGTGTTTTTATCCGGATCATCTTTGGGAGGAGATGTAAATATGAAACAGAAACATTGCTCCAACTTTGTCGGTTTCTGAGACCAGAAAACAACGGATGTGTCATGCAAGCGATATTTGTTAGAGGAATCTTTTCCCAATAAAGAATTTAAAGCTGTGGTATAAGCAGCTTCCGCTTCTTTTGAAATGGGTGCGTTCATACCTTGCTCTTTATAATAAGAATCGTAACCCGATTTCTTTTGAAAGCCAACCAGTTTAGCTCCGCTCTTACCCCCGGGTATGGCTATGGCACTATTGAGTATGGCTATCGGAGCCTTTTTTCCGGTGATGAGGCATATCCCTGTAGGTTCATCTTTGTCTGAACAGTCTTCTATAGATGATGTTACATCCGGATTTGCAGCCACGATAGTATTGTTTCCTGCTACTTTAAAGGAGATGTTTGTCCCGTCTTTTTTGATACATTCTTCCCATAAAGGGTCCATTTTTATACGTTGAAGATTATCAGGATTATCGTAAAATTTGGCTACTGCTTGAATCTCTTCATTGGAAGGATACATTTCGGCAAGCCGCCTGACCTCCTGAACAAAGGTTTTATTTTGTTTAGCGGCATCGTCCAGTGCTTTTGGCATTCCTTTATCATCCGTATTTTTAGGTTGGGCTAACACATATCCGAAATGGTCCCAAAATACATTTGCCGTTTGCCAACTGTTGCTGCCGGTACGTCCTTTACTTTTGACGACCAGGTATTTTTTTGCTCGTTTCTGTTTTCCTACCCCCTCGGTGGTATCCTGTAGTTCTAAAAAATTCCCTTTTTTATCTATCAGAATAAGATAAGGTATTTCTTTCCATTCTAATCCATGGGGAGCAATAGTACTCCCCGGATCAGCAGCTTTACGCTGGTAGTATTCGTATAATGCTTGCAAAATCATCGGCGTACCTCCTCACTGTTAATGGATGGAACGATCAAGACTCCTTGTTTCATTATAGCCCTGAAGAACATTGGCTTTGGATCTTTTTCGTTTGTGAAATCCATATCATATAGCATATATCCAAAATCACGATCTTCGGGTATTCCGTTTCCTTTTACCGGATTTTCGATGTATGTGAAATCTGCGGAGAACTCACGGCAACCTAAATAGGGTTGATTGAAACATTGCCCCTTTTTAGCTCTACGTTCGAACATAGCATTATATTTGCCTGGATTTTCGTCAGAGGACTTTGATGGCACTTTCAACATATCTTCTTTCGCTCTATTTCTTATAGGTATAAATTCCAACTCTGCAAAAATTCTATAGCAAACATCTTTTAGTAACAAACTGGATTTTTGTTGCCGATTATCTTCGATGAATAATCCGGATGAACGGGGGCTCATTAAACTTCCAATCTCATTTCTTTTCATGGAAAACCATCTGATTGGATTTAATACTTCTATTCGAGTAATATTCCATTGTATGGCTGGTTTCCAAAATATAGATTCGAAAATAGCTCGGGCAGCAGATGGCGTTATTATGTCGTAGCTAACTCTTTCGACTTTCATCTCCGGACGGGTAAAGCAGGCCATGCTTCCTTTAACCTCAAGACAGTATTCTTTATTTGTATATATCATATGTTTAGGTTAACGTAATATAAGGTGTTTATGCTTTGAGTAATAAGGTATCTTTATAACTCTGTTCAACAAAGATATATTTTATTTTCTAACAAACAAATATTTTAATCCTGTAATCTTCTTGCAAAAAATATTATAAATAGTTGTCCCCGTAAAGGATGCGACATTAAAGACACGTTCAAACGCGCCTTTGAAGAGTGGTTTCAATCCACGCATCTGTAAAAGATGCGACTTATTAGTTGCATTATTACTGTTGTATTCTAAAACGGACGTTTCAATCCACGCATCTGTAAAAGATGCGACTGGCATTGCGAAAAAACTCCTGCACTCTGGTAAGTTTCAATCCACGCATCTGTAAAAGATGCGACTTGACGAGGACGGTAATGCTTATAAGGTTGATTTCGTTTCAATCCACGCATCTGTAAAAGATGCGACATTATGGGATTATTGTATTCCTTTTGAGGGCAATGTTTCAATCCACGCATCTGTAAAAGATGCGACGTAGACGCCAAAAGCGCGCCATTGCTGCACAAGTTTCAATCCACGCATCTGTAAAAGATGCGACTTGGTTTTGCCGGTGACTGTCCATGCTTGGTCGGGGTTTCAATCCACGCATCTGTAAAAGATGCGACTTTAGCTGATCCACCATAATTACGATTCGAATTAGTTTCAATCCACGCATCTGTAAAAGATGCGACATACGCTGAGCGTCATCATACTTTTGATCCTGTTGTTTCAATCCACGCATCTGTAAAAGATGCGACAAGCCAATTAAGCTCAATTTGAGCGTAAGAAGGAGTTTCAATCCACGCATCTGTAAAAGATGCGACTCGTTTTGATGTTAATGTTCGTTACGACGCCTTGTTTCAATCCACGCATCTGTAAAAGATGCGACACATAATACCCATTACTATGCTCTCCTCGTCACAGTTTCAATCCACGCATCTGTAAAAGATGCGACCGAATATAAGCGTTATATATAGCCTCATACGCACGGTTTCAATCCACGCATCTGTAAAAGATGCGACTTTTCAAATACTGTTCTCGACGGCGAAAGTAAGTTTCAATCCACGCATCTGTAAAAGATGCGACTCTCGGCAAGAGTCTTCGCATAAGCAGCACCTTGTTTCAATCCACGCATCTGTAAAAGATGCGACCAATGGACGCGCGTACCCTAAACCAATAAAAATGTTTCAATCCACGCATCTGTAAAAGATGCGACTTAAGGATAGCAGCAGTACGAGTAGCAACAGTAGTTTCAATCCACGCATCTGTAAAAGATGCGACGGTAGACGCCAAAAGCGCGCCATTGCTGCACAGTTTCAATCCACGCATCTGTAAAAGATGCGACAAACCCGCATCTCAAATTAGACAATTGATTGTAGTTTCAATCCACGCATCTGTAAAAGATGCGACACGGTAGTAACTGTATGACCAGCATCATTGACTGTTTCAATCCACGCATCTGTAAAAGATGCGACTGGAAATAGGGGACACATCTCTTTGGATTGCTCGTTTCAATCCACGCATCTGTAAAAGATGCGACAGTGGGAACGGTACAGCCTAACGAGCTTCCAAGTTTCAATCCACGCATCTGTAAAAGATGCGACAATTGCAATGTTCCCTGTCCTTGATCGTTAGTCAGTTTCAATCCACGCATCTGTAAAAGATGCGACCTTCGGACAAATTAACCTTAGCATCAGTTTCACGTTTCAATCCACGCATCTGTAAAAGATGCGACACGGTAGTAACTGTATGACCAGCATCATTGACTGTTTCAATCCACGCATCTGTAAAAGATGCGACCCATGACTTTACCATACGGATTCTCCGTTACAGCAGTTTCAATCCACGCATCTGTAAAAGATGCGACTAAGATAGATAGCATAACAAGACAGTTGGTAAAGGTTTCAATCCACGCATCTGTAAAAGATGCGACTTGTATTTGGCCGTCCGTCAAGCTTCCCAGTTTTGGTTTCAATCCACGCATCTGTAAAAGATGCGACACCGCCGGACCAGAAGGTGTCCTTCGGGTGGTTGTTTCAATCCACGCATCTGTAAAAGATGCGACTCCATCTTGTAGCCTACATATACCAATTTGTATATGTTTCAATCCACGCATCTGTAAAAGATGCGACCTTCCTTGTTTTCAAATGTTACTTCTTTCTTTCTGTTTCAATCCACGCATCTGTAAAAGATGCGACTGTTACTACTGTCAACACTGCTATTGTTGATGAGGTTTCAATCCACGCATCTGTAAAAGATGCGACTAAGCGTCAAAAGCGTGCTATTGCTGCTCAAAAAGTTTCAATCCACGCATCTGTAAAAGATGCGACATACCCGCAATAATCCTTTTGTCCTTAATGGTAAGTTTCAATCCACGCATCTGTAAAAGATGCGACTACATCTCCTACTCCTGTTGAAGATGAGGGTAATGTTTCAATCCACGCATCTGTAAAAGATGCGACCTAATACCCGAACCCTCCTTCCAAGCGAAATTCTTGTTTCAATCCACGCATCTGTAAAAGATGCGACACCTACTCCCCATTGAGCTACACGAATGCGACCATGGTTTCAATCCACGCATCTGTAAAAGATGCGACTCTTAATTGTTAATAAATTCCTAAATCTTCCTTAGTTTCAATCCACGCATCTGTAAAAGATGCGACAGAAGGGAGCGCTTTTTTCTTACTCCATCTTGCTGTTTCAATCCACGCATCTGTAAAAGATGCGACTTTTCTTTCTCTGCAAGCCCACAATTTTCTTGCTGGTTTCAATCCACGCATCTGTAAAAGATGCGACATCCTTTATTAATAAGATAGTTTTTATAGGCAAGTTTCAATCCACGCATCTGTAAAAGATGCGACAGCACGGAGATTTCTGATCACTTTTAAGCGATCAGTTTCAATCCACGCATCTGTAAAAGATGCGACTTCTGTTTTTCTTCTACCGACCGAACACCTCTTTGTTTCAATCCACGCATCTGTAAAAGATGCGACTGGGCTTTCCTATTCTTTGAAGCATCAGATTTTTGTTTCAATCCACGCATCTGTAAAAGATGCGACTCCTTATCTCTCCTTCAATATTCGGATTAATATTGTTTCAATCCACGCATCTGTAAAAGATGCGACCATACAGGAGATCTCTAAGAGGTCAATGATGATTGTTTCAATCCACGCATCTGTAAAAGATGCGACATATTGTTTTTATTTGTAGTTAACTATATAATGTTAGTTTCAATCCACGCATCTGTAAAAGATGCGACTTTCAAAACATATCGACCATCATACGGAGTCCCTGTTTCAATCCACGCATCTGTAAAAGATGCGACATTTTTTAAATACTGTTCTCGACTGCGAAAATATGTTTCAATCCACGCATCTGTAAAAGATGCGACGTGTTCTAAAACTCCTGTCATTCTTACATTTAAGTTTCAATCCACGCATCTGTAAAAGATGCGACCATATAAGCTTGTACGTGTTGCTCTGTCTGTCTTGTTTCAATCCACGCATCTGTAAAAGATGCGACTATCTATGCGTTAGAGGGCGCAATGATGTGTTTGTTTCAATCCACGCATCTGTAAAAGATGCGACCTTTTTTCCATTTCATCAAACACTTTTTTCTGAGTTTCAATCCACGCATCTGTAAAAGATGCGACTGTGCTGCATCCAATATATATTTTTTCAAACGGTTTCAATCCACGCATCTGTAAAAGATGCGACTTTTTCTTGCATCTATAAATAACCTTTGGAGTCTGTTTCAATCCACGCATCTGTAAAAGATGCGACTAAGGTCGCGAAACACACATATATCAGGGATATATGTTTCAATCCACGCATCTGTAAAAGATGCGACATTAATGGCAGCTGTTTCGAGTAATTCGGCATGCGTTTCAATCCACGCATCTGTAAAAGATGCGACTTCTTTCCACTCTCTTAACCAACCGGATTTTACAGTTTCAATCCACGCATCTGTAAAAGATGCGACTTTCAAAAGTTACATCCCCTCTTTCCACCATAGTTTCAATCCACGCATCTGTAAAAGATGCGACTCAAACCTACAAGAGGAGCAATACCTTGCTGTGGAGTTTCAATCCACGCATCTGTAAAAGATGCGACTCCATGTTTGTGAAAAGCTTTATTGATGACACTTTTAAATTGTAATTTTGCGAATGATAAAGTAGAAAAGCAATAAATGTTCATATTCTCTAAATAAATCTATAAGTGTATGATTTATAGAGGATGCGAACATCCAACGTTTTTTACAATTACTTAGGGTTCGCGTTTTTGTTATTGAAACATAAGTGTAATCATGTTATTTCTAAAGTAATCTGTAACTTTGCTGACAAAGTTAGGAATAGTTTTTATAGATACGATAAATAATGAATAAAAAGATACTTCAGTTAGCGCTTCCTTCTATTGTATCCAATATAACGGTTCCTTTGTTGGGATTGGTCGATGTGGCGATTGTCGGACATTTGGGGGCCGCTTCCTATATCGGGGCGATTGCGGTAGGGGGGATGCTGTTCAATATTATTTACTGGTTGTTCGGTTTCTTGCGGATGGGAACGAGTGGGATGACTTCACAGGCTCTGGGGAGACGGGATCTCCTGGAAGTAACGAGGGTTTTGTTCCGGTCGGTCGGTGTCGGGATTCTGATTTCTCTGGCTCTGCTTCTGCTCCAGTATCCGATACGGGAAATAGCTTTCTTACTATTGGATACGACGGATGAGGTAGAACGGTTGGCTTCCTTATATTTCAATATTTGTATTTGGGGAGCGCCGGCTGTGTTGGGATTGTATGGTTTCTCCGGTTGGTTTATCGGAATGCAGAATTCCCGTTTCCCGATGTTTATTGCGATCACCCAGAATGTCGTGAATATCGTGGCGAGCCTGATCTTCGTCTTTGTGTTCGGCATGAAGGTGCAAGGGGTTGCGACGGGAACGCTGATCGCTCAATATGGAGGCTTCGGGATGGCTGTATTCCTGTGGTTCGTATTCTATCGGAAGCGGTTGAATATTCGTGTTTGCTGGCATGAGGCCATGGATAAGGTCGCTATGCGTCGTTTCTTCCAGGTGAATGGCGATATTTTCTTTCGTACGCTTTGTTTGGTGGCGGTTACTACATTTTTTACTTCTACGGGTGCGAGACAGGGCGATATCGTTTTGGCTGTTAATACATTGCTGATGCAGTTGTTTACGCTTTTCTCCTATATCATGGACGGTTTTGCCTATGCGGGCGAGGCTTTGGCGGGACGTTATATCGGTGCTCGGAACAAAACAGCCCTTAGTCGGATGATCCGTTTGCTGTTTGGCTGGGGGATTGGGTTGTCCCTTTCGTTTACCCTGCTTTATGGAGTAGGCGGGAAAGGTTTTCTCTCCCTCCTGACGAATGACTCTGTTGTCATACAAGAGGCCGGAACCTATTTCTATTGGGTGCTGGCTGTTCCGCTTGCCGGCTTTGCCGCCTTCTTGTGGGATGGTATCCTGATCGGTGCGACAGCTACCCGCCTGATGCTTTATTCGATGTTGGTCGCTTCCGGCACTTTCTTTTTGATCTATTACCTCTTTTTCGGAATGATGGGAAATCATGCATTGTGGATGGCATTTCTGATATATCTGTTGCTTCGTGGTAGTATGCAATGGGTATTATGGAATCACCACAATGAATTAGCGTAATCGGTCGTATGCCCATTGTGCCGGATTGTTTAATATATAATTGGATATATTATGATACGCTTTTTCATCCTGTATGATATGTTCATAATAATTACGTTGCCATAATTTTTGACCGTGTAGATTAATCATTTTTGTCGATTGATATTTAAAATATCCCACAATATGCCCCAGTGTCACCACGTAGGGGCGGGGTTCGCCCGCCCTAAATGCATCCCGATCGATTTTTATAATCGCATGGAAATGATTTGGCATAATAACATATTCGCAACATTCGATATTGGGGTATTTGTGTTCCAAATCCCAATAACATTGTTGGATTATTTCACCATATGGGTTTAATATCATTTATAACCCTTCCTGTGAATAATCATATCCTTTCAAACGGATACTGTGACGATGGTGGATGTCTGGATTGTACTGTTTCATAGTCGATGGTTGTCTTATTGGCTTAATACGAGTCTAAATATAAGGAAAAAGCCGGAAATCAAGAGAAGATATCCGGCTTTTATGAAATTAGATACGCTCTATTATTGTCTGTAGCTTGCTAATTCGTCGGCATTGAATTTCAAGATAAAGCTGCTGTGTTTTTCCACTTCCGCTTCGACATAATTCAAGTATACGACAGCTGATTTGGCAAACATTTCAGGAGTCTTTGTCGCGTCTTGGATCAGCAGGTGAGCCATGATGCAGTCGGCTGCCATTTCATAAAGGCGACGGGCAACAAAGTCCTGCAATTCCTGGTTCTGCGCTTCCTTCACCTTGTTCATGCAGGCTTCGAACTTATTGGCCATTTCAACCAGGCGGCCTTTCAGCGGTTCCATTTCAGGAGAACACGGGATTGTTTCGAATTCTCGGATGGTAGCCAGATAGGAACCGTTGGTCACGTAACGGATGGCTGCAACTGTCTGCAATTGCGTCGTTCCTTCGTAGATGGAGGTGATGCGGGCATCCCGGTAGATACGTTGACAAGCATATTCCAGCATGAAGCCTGAACCACCATGAATTTGGATACAGTCGTATGCGTTCTGGTTGGCATATTCGGAGTTCATACCTTTTGCCAGCGGGGTGAAAGAGTCGGCTAGTTTGGCATATTTTTTCTGTTCCTGACGTTCTTCCGGAGTCAGCTTGCGTTCACGGGCGATGTCGTCCAGTGCTTTGTAGATATCTACATAACGGGAAGTCTGATACAGTAAGGCACGGCCGGCATCCAGCTTCGCTTTCATGATAGACAGCATGTCGTAAACAGCCGGGAATTCGATAATTGCTTTGCCGAACTGTTTGCGTTCCTTTGCGTAAGCTAACCCTTCGTTGTAGGCGGCCTGGCTCAGACCGACAGACTGTGCGGCGATACCCAAACGGGCACCGTTCATCAGCGCCATCACATATTTGATCAAACCTAATTTGCGATCTCCGCAAAGTTCGGCTTTCGCATTCTTGTAAACCAGTTCGCAGGTAGGCGAACCGTGAATACCCAACTTGTTTTCAATACGGCGGACATCTACGCCACCCTGGCGTTTGTCATAGATGAACATAGACAGGCCACGCCCGTCTTTCGTCCCTTCTTCCGAACGGGCCAAGACCAGATGAAGGTCGGCGTCTCCGTTTGTGATGAAACGTTTCACACCGTTCAGACGCCAGCAATTTTCTTTTTCGTCGAAAGTCGCTTTCAGCATCACGGACTGCAAGTCGGAACCGGCATCCGGCTCTGTCAAGTCCATAGACATCGTTTCACCGGCGCAGATACGCGGAATGAAACGGCTGTGCTGGTCTTCGTTTCCGAATTCATATAATGTCTCGATACAATCTTGCAACGACCAGATGTTTCCGAATCCAGCATCGGCAGCGGCCACGATTTCGGCGCACATGGTGTACGGCGTGATCGGGAAGTTCAAACCGCCGAAACGGCGCGGCATCGTCATACCGTTCAGGCCGGCTTTCACCATTGCATCCAGATTCTGCTTGGTCCCGGAAGCGTATTCCACACGTCCGTTTGCGCAGTGGGGGCCTTCTTCGTCAACTCCTTCGGCATTGGGAGCGATGATCTCACCCGTGATTTCGCCTGTGATTTCAAGCACTTTGTCGAACGAGTCCATTGCATCGGCATAATCCTGCGGTGCATAGTCGAACTCTTCTTTATCTCTGTAATTGCGTTCTTTCAGTTCGCAAATACGTTCCATCATCGGATTGTTCAAGTGATACTTGAGTTCCGGAATGTCTGTATAATAATTTGCCATCTCTTTACTTGCTGTTCTGTTTGTAATACTTAATCATCTTCGGAATCACCTCCTCAACAGTGCCGTTGATCACGTAGTCGGCAATCGTGTTGATCGGAGCGTTCTCGTCGTTGTTGATAGAGATGATGATACCTGCATCCTGCATACCTGCGATATGCTGGATCTGTCCGGAGATACCGCAAGCGATATACAATTTCGGACGGACCGTCACACCTGTCTGGCCGATCTGGCGGTCATGGTCACAGAAACCGGCATCAACGGCTGCACGGCTGGCGCCTACTTCGGCATGAAGTTCCTTTGCCAGTTCGAACAACATATCGAAACTTTCCTTGGAACCCATTCCGTAACCGCCGGCTACTACGATCGGAGCACCTTTCAGGTTGTGTTTGGCCTTTTCTATGTGGCGGTCGATGACCTTTACGACATAATCCGTTTCCGGAACATATTTGGCGACGTCGTGTTTTACCACTTCGCCTTTATAACCGGCGTCCAGAATTTCTTTTTTCATCACACCTTCGCGAACAGTCGCCATCTGAGGACGGTGTTCCGGATTGATGATCGTCGCTACGATGTTACCACCGAAAGCGGGACGGATCTGGTATAACAGGTTTTCGTATGTTTTACCAGCTCTTTTGTCTTCGTGCGAGCCGATTTCGAGGGATGTACAGTCTGCTGTCAGACCGCTTGTCAGTGCAGAAGAAACACGGGGGCCTAAGTCACGGCCGATAACCGTTGCTCCCATCAGGCAGATCTGCGGTTTTTCTTCTTTGAACAGATTGATCAAAACAGAAGAATGAGGAAGGGAAGTGTACGGGAACAGACCGGGAGCGTCAAAAATATGCACCTTGTCCACGCCATAAGGCATCACCTGCTTTTCAATCCCTTCCAGTCCGGAACCGGCCACAATGGCTTCGAGTTGGCAGTTCAACTGGTTGGCTAACTTGCGACCTTTGGTCAGCAGTTCGAGGCTTACATCGGCAATCGTTGTACCTTCAAGCTCACAATATACAAATACATTATTCATATTGTTCAATCTTTTTTACCGTATGAATTGTCAATTATCAATTGTCAATTATCCGATAGTGTGGTTAGCTAACAGTTCAACAATCAAATCTTCCACATCCTTGTCTGAGCCGGTCAGCGTCTTGCTTTCCTTTGCCTGGAACACGATGTTCTGAATCGCTTTGACTTTTGTCGGCGAACCGGACAAACCGCATTGTGCGAGATCTCCGTTTACATCGGCAACACTCCATTCCGGAATATTCAGGTACGGGCGCTTTTCATACAGTTCGGGGTATGGCAGTGCCGATACGCCTTCCGGATGGCAGGCGGGAGCAGGAACTTTTTCCTGCGCGCCCAATGCCCGTTTGTATTTCATCACCAACTTGGCATTACGCGGACGGCAGGGGGCAGCCGAACCGTTGACCGTAATCACGATAGGCAGCGGACCTTCCACTGTTTCGACACCACCGTCGATATGCCGTTTCACTGTGATACTGCGATTCTTTTCGTCTACGTTCAGGATTTCTTCGGCATATGTGACCTGTGTTAATCCTAACTTTTCAGCGACTTGAGGACCTACCTGTGCTGTATCGCCGTCAATAGCCTGGCGTCCTCCGATGATAATATCGTAGTCACCTATTTTCTTGATTGCTGTGGCAAGCGCATAAGACGTTGCCAAAGTGTCGGCACCGGCAAATGCACGGTCGGTTAGCAGATAACCACCGTCTGCTCCCCGGTATAAACCTTCACGAATAATTTCAGCTGCACGCCCCGGACCCATTGTTAACAAGGTTACCGTAGTTCCCGGATAGGCGTCTTTCAAGCGGAGGGCTTGTTCTAATGCGTTCAGATCTTCCGGGTTGAAGATTGCGGGAAGTGCGGCTCGGTTGATAGTTCCGTCCTCTTTCATCGCATCCTTTCCCACATTGCGTGTGTCCGGAACCTGTTTCGCCAATACAATAATTTTTAAACTCATATTATAGGAATATTAGATTTCTATATTGGATATTTGTTCGAATTAACCTTCTGAATACTGACCTGCAAAAATAATCAAACATTCTTTATATCAAAGAACTTTCGTCTGGAATCTGCACACTTTAGGTTTTTTTGAGCATATCCTTTCTTTTTACTTACCACCTTACTAATCACCATAATTTAGGCACGGATTACACGGAAAACACGGAAAGAAAATAAATTTATCCGTGTCAATCCGTGAAATCCGTGCCTGAAAGATCGTGATAAAGGTGCTTTGGCACCGTTTTGTCAAGTCGAAATCGAGTAATAGGTTTGCGCCGGTTTATATTAAATTTCGCATGCACAAAGTGTTGGAATCAGGTTGCGGTCGCCATACGCATTGTCTACGCGGGCTACATTCACCCAGAATTTGCTGTCGTGCAACCATTCCAGCGGGAAGGCGGCCTTGCTGCGCGGATACTCGTGTTTCCATTCGTCGGCCGTTACTTCATATTCGGGATGAGGAGCGTTCTTTAATACGTTGTCTTCCTTTGAAGCCTTGCCTTCTTCCACTTCCTTGATTTCGTTCCAGATACATTCCAGCACCTCGACGAAACGATCCAGTTCGGCTTTGCTTTCGCTTTCGGTCGGTTCGACCATCAGAGTGCCGTGAACAGGGAAGGAAAGAGTTGGAGCGTGGTAGCCGAAGTCCATCAGGCGCTTGGCGATATCGCCTTCATCGATACCCGAACGTTCTTTTACCGTGCGGCATTCCAGGATCAGTTCGTGACCGACGCGACCTGTAGCACCTGTGTAAACGATTCCGTAAGTATCTTTGAATTTGGCTGCCAGATAATTCGCATTCAAGATCGCGGTCTTGGTGACCGTTTCCAACCCTTCTGTTCCCAACATGCGGATATAAGCATATGTGATCGGCAGAATGCCCGCGCTACCGTAAGGTGCGGCGGAGACTGTGTTCAGGTCGCTGCCCCATAATATCGGATGCTGTGGCAGGAACGGGACGAGATGTGCGGCAACGCAGATCGGACCGACACCGGGACCGCCTCCTCCGTGAGGAGAAGAAAAGGTCTTATGCAGGTTTAGGTGGCAGACGTCTGCACCGATAGTACCCGGATTGGTCAGACCGACTTGTGCATTCATGTTGGCGCCGTCCATATACAGCTGACCACCGCAAGCGTGAACAATGTCGCACATTTCCTTGATGTCCACCTCGAAGATACCGTGAGTAGACGGATAGGTGATCATGCTGGCTGCTAAGTTGTCCTTGTTGGCTTCGGCTTTAGCCCGGAAATCTTCCAAGTCGATATTTCCTTTGTCGTCACATTTCACCGTAACGGTCGTAAAACCGCATTGAACCGCACTTGCCGGGTTCGTACCGTGGGCAGAGGCAGGAAGCAGGACGATGTTGCGATGTCCCTGCCCGATGCTTTCCAGATAAGCCCGGATTACGCGCAGACCTGTATATTCGCCGGCTGCTCCGGAATTAGGTTGCAGCGTACAGCCTTTGAATCCGGTGATCTCACACAAGTAAGCCGATAAGTTTTCAATCAGTTCCGTGTAGCCTTCGACCTGGTCTTCCGGTGCATACGGATGTATATTCATGAATTCCGGACGGCTGAGTGGAAGCATGGTCGATGCCGGATTCAGTTTCATCGTACAAGAACCTAAAGAGATCATGGATTGGGCCAATGAAACATCCTTTCGTCCCAGGCGGGTGATATAACGCATCAGTTCCGTTTCGGTATGATATTTTTTGAATACGTCTTCTTGCAGGAATTCGGAAGTACGGGCGAATTTCGGATCGAAATAAGTTTTCTCAGGAACGGCTTCTTTCAGCATGTAGTCCTTTCCGGCTGCCCCTGCGAAGATATACAGCAATACGCCGATATCGGTCGGTCCGGTCGTTTCGTCCAAGCTGATGCCGATCTGTCCGGCATCGAAGTAACGCAAGTTCACCTTACATTCCAATGCGATCTCGCGGAGTGCATTGATGGATACATGTTCCGGCAACTGGATTTTCAGTGTGTCGAAATAGTTTTTGTTCAATTGTTTGTAGCCTAGTTTTTCCAACTCGCCTGTTAGGAAACCTGCAGAAGCGTGGATACGACCTGCGATGTTCTTCAAGCCTTCGGCACCGTGGTAAACGGCGTAGAAACCAGCCATCGTGGCTAGCAAGGCTTGGGCGGTACAGATATTGGAGGTCGCCTTTTCACGTTTGATATGTTGTTCGCGTGTTTGCAAAGCCAAGCGGTAAGCCGTGTGTCCATAGGCATCTTTGGAAATGCCGATGATACGTCCGGGGATGGAACGCTTGTATTCGTCTTTCGTGGCGAAGAATGCAGCGGACGGACCACCGTAGAACATCGGGATACCGAAACGTTGGCTGCTTCCGAACACGACATCTGCACCCCATTCTCCCGGAGGAGTCAGCAGGACAAGACTCATCAGGTCGGCAGCAACGGCGACACGTGCTCCACCGGCATTGGCACGTACGATGAATTCTTTATAATCTTCGATCGAACCGTCGGCATTCGGATACTGGACGATAGCCCCGAATACATCCGGTGTGAATTCAAATGTTTTGTAATCACCCACAACGACCTTGATGCCTTGCGGGATCATGCGAGTGTTGATAACGGCCAGTGTAGAGGCGAATACGTTTTCGTCGACAAACAACGTATTGGCTTCTGCTTTCACCTGTGCACGGCTACGGCTACCGTAGAACATGGTTGCCGCTTCGGCTGCTGCTGTCGCTTCGTCCAGCAGGGAACAGTTGGCTAGCGGCAGGCCGGTCAGTTCAGCGATAACAGTCTGGAAATTCAACAACGCTTCCAGACGTCCTTGTGAAACTTCTGCCTGGTACGGAGTGTAGGAAGTGTACCAAACCGGATTTTCAAATACGTTACGTTGGATAGGAGCCGGACATACTGTGTCATACCAACCCATTCCGATATAAGAAGTGAAGACTTCGTTTTTGGATGCCAACTCCGAGATGTGTTCTGCGAACTCACGTTCCGTCATGGGTTCGGGAAGGTTAAGCGGTTCTTTCAAACGGATGTCGGACGGGATGGTCTGATCGATCAGTTCGTCAACCGACTTGACGCCGATGGCTTGCAGCATGGAAGGAATGTCTTCTGCCGAGATACCAACGTGGCGGTTTACAAATTTATTTGTGTCCATAATATTGTGATTTATGATTTATGAATTAATTCTTAATTGTCAATTACAAATAGGGATTGTTGAACTTCTCATCGATGACTCTTGTTTCCAGTCCATGCCCCGGATAGATTACTGTCTCGTCGGGAAGTGAAAGGAGTTTGTCGTGGATGGCGGCAACCAATACCTCCTGGTTTCCACCCCAAAGGTCGGTACGGCCGATACTTCCGGCAAACAGTGCATCGCCGACGATCGCAAAGCCGTTCTTTTTGTTATAGAAAGCGATGCTGCCGGGTGAATGTCCGGGAACTGTCAGCACTTGAAGTTCGGATGTGCCGAACTTAATGATCTCGCCTCCTACGATATATTTTTCAACCGGGACGTTCTCGACATGCTGACGGAGTCCGAACAACTTGGCCTGTTCGTCCGGAGAGGGTAGTTTCTCGACATCCTGCTTGTTCGCTTCGGGTTTCAAACCGTATGTCTTATATATAAAACCGTTTCCAAATACGTGATCCACGTGCAGATGAGTACAGAGCAAATGCTTTAATGTCAACTTGTTTTCGAGGATAAAGTCGGTTAACTCCTTTTCTTCTTCCTTGCGACAGCAACCACAATCGATCAGTACGGCCTCGCGTGTATCATCATACAGCAGGAATGTGTTTTCCTGGAAATAATTGAACTCAAACGATTTTATTGTAATCATAACGGTACGTAAACAACTTTTTTAGTTTGGAAAAATTCTTCTTTAAAATGGTCACTCAGGTTGAGGCTGACAGCTTGCTTGTGGAATGGCAATATTTCATGCTGCAACTCTCCTCCTTTCAGACAAATCAAACCGTTAGGAAGTGCATTTTGTTGTTCCTTCTTTATATTCTTACGGGCGATTTTTACCAGATCGGCCAGTGGCATGACGGCACGACTCACGACAAAGTCGAATAATTGTTTTTCCTCTTCGGCACGACAATGGCGGAAAGTGACGTTTTTCAGACCGATCGCTTCGGCTACAGCTTGTCCGACCTTGATTTTTTTTCCGATACTGTCTACCAAATGAAACTGTACTTCAGGGAGCAGGATCGCAAGTGGTATGCCGGGAAAACCGCCTCCCGTACCGATATCCATAATTGTCGATCCTTCTCTGAATTTCAGCATTTTCAAGATACCTAACGAATGAAGTACGTGGTGCAGGTACAGGTTCTCTATATCTTTGCGTGAAATTACATTGATTTTGGAATTCCAGTCTGAATACAAATCAAACAGGGCGTCTATCTGTTGCTTTTGCGCATCGGTTAGCGTTGGAAAGTAAGACTTTAGAACCCCCAATTGACAATTGACAATTGACAATTGGGAGGATATTGTTGCACTGTTATCCATAAATTATATGTATGGGATTATTGTTATATTTTATTTGTCAATTGTCAATTAGTTTCGCAATTGGACTGTCTTTTTTCAATAGATATAGGATTTCCGCATAGGGTAAGAATACGTTTGTTTCCCTTACCACGTAAGCGGCGATCTCATATTCATTAAAGGTATACGTGATGCCGTCCTCGTCGACCAGGAAATTACCGTTCGGAAAAATTTCTTCGACACTGAAAAAACCGATGTTTTCCAAATCTTTCGGATTCTCCACCTTGTTTTGTTTGGCAATATGATCGATCAATATCTGTGCGAGGCTGTCCTGGAAGTTCTCGATGAAAATATCTTCTTCTGTGATTGCATTGCCTGTTTTCAAGTTGATCACGTGATTGTTGTAGGCATGCGAACCGTGTGCACCGCCTGTATAGTTTTCGAAACTTACAGTATAGCTCAGAATGTCATTCTGGTTGTAGACGATTTCATCCGATGACATTTCGAAATAAGAGAACCAGGCTCCGACCGGCAGATCGTCCTTCTTTTCCAACTCTGCCTTGAAATCGGCTTCCAGTTCTTTATAGTTGTTCAGATAGTCTTCCGTGTACTTGGCGACCGCCTCTTCTGGAGACAGGTTCTCATAATTCTCGCCGAAGTAGGAGAGGACAAAGTCATTCTGTATCTTTTTCAGAATCTCCTTATCGGAAAATTTGGCAGGATAGGTGAAGTTCAATTGCAAGTTGCAATTGGGATTATCGGGATTATTCAGCAGATGATAGGTCCTATCCACCCGGATAGAATCGAATTTAATATCATTATCGGCCGTTTGCTTCGTGTTAGTATTGCAACCGGTTACGAACATTCCTAAAAAGAAAAGCGCTATCAGGCTTTTACTAATTTGTGTACTCATCGGAATCATAGATTTTAGATAATACTTTTAGATGCAAATGTAAGCTATTATCTTGTAATAAACGAATGGCTGGTTTCTTTTTTCAGCCTCGGAGGCATCAAAAGGGTGAGGAGATAGCAGTGCTGGTGTTGTTTCCTGCCTATGTAACGGTCGTTCCCTACCTATGAAACTACTGTTTCCTGCCCATGAAACGGGAGTACCATGCCAGTGGAACTCTTGTGCCAATAAAATGTAACAGGCTTGGCACTGCGTTCTGGCTTATCATCCGGAAAAGGAATTCTGCTTGGCGAAGGTTGAGTTGTAATAAATGTTTTAAACGAAAATAAACGCTAATTAGGCAACCTTTTGAGAAAAAGGTTGCCTAATTCTATTTGTGAAACGAACAAATCCCCTATATTTGCAGAGTGTGTACGCACACCTCTTTGAACCATGTAAAAAATAACAGGTAACAAATGGCTTATTCTAACTATTATGCGGCTTCTGGGCTTTTCCATGGATCTATGTCGTCGGTAATGGGAACGCAGTTTGACATCTTGATGGTCGGCAGTGATCCCCGCCTTCTTGGTACGGTCTGGGAAAAGGTCGAATCGGAAGTGCAGCGATTAGATAAAATGCTGAACCGGTTCGATCCGGAGAGTGAGGTTTCATTTGTTAACCGGGAAGCCGGACACTATCCGGTGACGGTGGGGGAAGAGCTTTGGAATATATTGTTGAACTGCAAGCGTTACAATGAGCTGACGGAAGGATATTTCGATATAACTTTGCAGGGATTCGACCAGGTATTGCTGACGGAAGAAGATAAAAGCATTTTTTTCTTTTCTGAATCTTTACACATTGATCTCGGCGGGTACGGGAAAGGATATGCGCTTGCTAAAATACGGGAACTGTTGGAAGAAAACGGGATTGGTAAGGCGCTTGTCAATTTCGGAAATAGTTCGGTTCTGGCGGTCGGTACGCATCCGTGCGGCGAATATTGGCCGGTGGGTCTTGACAATCCGTTTACGAAAGAGCGGATTGCCGATTTGAAGTTGAGTGATAGTTCGTTATCGATATCGGGAAATATGCCTTCCCATCCGCGCCATATCGTGAACCCGCATACGGGAACATTCGTGGAGGATAAGAAAATGGTGTCGGTGGTGGCGAAAGATCCGGTGGTGGCGGAGATTCTGACAACTGCCTTTATGATCTGCGGCGACGAGCGTGTTCCGGTAATCGCGTCTCAATTTGATATTTATGAAAAACATGTATATAAGTTATGAAAAATGATGAGAATTCAGTCAATTTAAGCCGGCGGGACTTCTTTAAGGAGTTGGGAATGATTGGTGGAGGCGGTGTGCTGCTTTCCGCGTTTCCCTGGTTGCAGTCCTGTAGTGCCGACGATAAGGTGCAGATCGCAAAGGAGAAAGTGCGGATCGGATTTATTGGTACAGGTTCGCGCGGACAGTACCACTTGAATAACCTGAAGACGATTCCGTATGCCGATGTGGTTGCCTTGTGTGATAATTATCCTCCCCACCTGAAAGAGGCTTCGGCTCTCTATCCGAAAGCCAAGACATATGACGATTACCGGAAGCTTTTGGATGATAGAGATATACAAGCTGTCATGATCGCCACTCCGCTGTACGAACATGCGCATATCACAATAGACGCCTTGCATGCCGGAAAGCATGTCTTCTGCGAGAAATCGATGGCGATGACGTGTGCTGACTGTCTGGATATGTATAATGTGTTTAAGGAATCCGGCAAGGTGATGTTTATCGGCCAGCAGCGCTTGTATGATCCGAAATATATAAAGGCGATGGAAATGATCCATGCCGGCTTGTTGGGAGAGATAAATTCGATACGGGCGTATTGGTTCCGTAATAACGACTGGCGCCGTCCGGTCCCTTCTCCCGATTTGGAACGTAAGATCAACTGGCGTTTATATAAGGAATATTCATGCGGCTTGGTAACAGAATTGGCAACCCATCAGTTGCAGGTTGGAAACTGGGCGCTCCGGATGCTTCCCGAAAAGGTAGCCGGCATGGGAGATATCGTCTATTGGAAGGATGGTCGCGAAGTGTATGACAGTATCAATTTGATTTATCATTATCCGAATGGTGTGAAGATGACCTATGAGTCGATGATTGCCAACAAGTTTTATGGCCTTGAAGAAGAGATTATGGGAAGCAAGGGCACGATGGAACCGGAAAAAGGTAAATATTATTTTGAAGATGTCGAACCTGCTCCTGGTATCATGCAGTTGATCAACCAGATCGAACATAAGATCTTCGACAATGTTTCATTTGCCGGCCCGAGTTGGGTTCCTGAAACTGCATCGGTAAACAAGGGACATCTGATCATGGACAATGTCACAACGATCAGTGGACAGTCATCGGTAGGAGCTGCTGGCGACGGTTCTATCGAGTTGGTTACTGCTTTCTGCGAAGCGGCTATTACTGGAAAACCGGCTCCTAACCTGGTGGAAGAAGCTTACTATTCCTCTGTTTTGGGTTTGTTGGGCTTGCAGGCGATTGATGAAGGACGGGTGATTACTTTCCCGGATGAATATAAAATACCGTATCTAAATTTTGCATGATTATGAAAGAGATCGTATTATCTGTAAAGAGACAAAAAACGGAAATCAAGATATTCTGTGTCTGTATCGCGCTCGCTTATCTGATGAACATTATCTCAATCATAGCATACGGTACAAGCTGGTCCGAGCTTTGGACACAATCGTTGTGGATGCTACTCATTACGTGTGGCTTTTACGGATTGTCGGTTGTACTCCGTTTGCTGTATTATGGACTGAGCCAGTTGAGAAAGTGATTGTTGCTTTTCTTTAGAAAGATAAGTAACCAAAGAATTTAATATCGTTCTATTGTTTTTTCATCAGGAGAAAGTGATAGAACGATTTTTATATGTTTTTGATTGATTTCTTATCATGTTTTTCTGTCATAATCCTTTTCTTTGCCCAATAAATCTGATAAGCATGAAAAAGACGATTTTATTTTTCTCAATTCTGTTGGCGTCGTGTGCAGGTAAGCAGACGCAAGAGATCCGGACAATGGAACGTTTGTCCACTGCATCTCATAATGATTACTATGTAAGTAACCGGGCTCCGTTGCAACCGTTGCAATTTATTAAGCTGCCCGCCGGAAGTATCGAGCCAGAAGGCTGGATCAGGCGGCAGATCGAATTACAGAAGGATGGACTTTGTGGTCATTTGGGGGAGATTAGTGCCTGGCTGCAAAAGGAAAACAATGCCTGGTTGAAAAACGGAGGTGAATGGGGGTGGGAAGAAGTGCCCTACTGGTTGCGAGGGTATGGTAACATGGCGTATGCCTTGAGAGACGAGACTTTGTTGAAGGAAACGAAATTCTGGATAGAGGCCATCTTGTCAAGTCAGCGAGCGGATGGTAATTTCGGGCCGGTGCATTTGAATAACGGCAAGCAGGATTTTTGGCCGAACATGATCGTCCTTTGGATCATGCAATCTTATCATGAATATACGAACGATAACCGGGTGATTGACTTCATGACCCGCTATTGTCATTATCTGCAAACGGTTCCTGATGACGCTTTCCTGTCGAGTTATTGGGAAAATAGCCGCGGGGGGGATAATCTTTGGAGTGTGGTTTGGCTGTATAACCGCATGGGTGACGAGTCACTTCTTCGGTTGGCCGAAAAGATTCACAGGAATACGGCGGATTGGACAAAATCAACTCAGCTTCCTAACTGGCACAATGTGAATGTTGCCCAGTGTTTTCGCGAACCTGCCACTTATTTTCTGTTTACAAAAGATTCGGCGATGTTGGCTGCCAGCTATAATGTCCAGAGTTTGGTACGCCGTGCTTTCGGCCAAGTTCCTGGTGGAATGTTTGGGGCGGATGAGAATGCCCGTATCGGTTTCTTCGATCCTCGACAGGGTACGGAGACTTGTGGTTTTGTGGAGCAGATGGCTTCCGACGAGATCATGCTTTTGATCAGTGGCGATCCTTATTGGGCTGATCACCTCGAAGATGTTGCGTTCAACAGTTATCCAGCTTCTTTGATGCCTGATTACCGGGCGCTTCGTTATCTGACTTGTCCGAATATGGCGATCAGCGATTCTCGCAATCATCATCCGGGATTGGATAATTCCGGTCCGTTCTTGGCCATGAACCCGTTCAGCAGTCGTTGCTGTCAGCACAATCATGGTTTCGGTTGGCCTTATTATGTCGAACATTTGGTGTTGGCAACGCCGGATAACGGGGTAGCCGCCGTTTTATACAATTCTTGTAAGGCAAATGTAAAGGTGGGCGATGGAACGGAAATCACCTTACGCGAACAGACGAATTATCCGTTTGAGGAAATGACACGTTTTACGGTTGGAACGTCCGAAAACGTATCTTTCCCCTTCTATCTCCGCATCCCGTCCTGGTGTAAAAATGCTTCTGTCTTGATCAACGGAAAAAAACAGCAAACAAAGCTTGCTCCCGGAACATACGCTTGTATAGAACGGGAATGGAAAGATGGCGATGAGGTAGTCCTGAACCTTCCGATGGAATATGCCGTTCGTCAGTGGCAGGTAAATAAGAATAGTGTCAGTGTCGATTACGGTCCGCTAACCCTGTCCTTGAAAATAGAGGAAGAATACAAGCAAATGCCCAGCACCGAGACTGCTGTTTGGGATTCCAAATGGCAGGAAGGAGCGGATGCCTCCGCATGGCCGACATTCGAGATTCTGCCTGCAAGCCCGTGGAATTATGCCTTGAGAGTCCAGTCACCTATCACGTTGCAACGCAGAAACTGGCCGTCGGACAACAATCCTTTCACTCTCTCTTCCGTCCCGATGGAATTTAAGGCTCAGGGACGTTTGGTGCCGGAGTGGAAAATTGACGAATACGGATTATGCGGAGTCCTTCCATACGAAAACGCCCGCAAGTCCGACTGCCTGGATGAAATCACCTTGGTCCCTATGGGAGCGGCAAGGTTGAGGATTTCTGCTTTCCCAGTGGCAGAGCGGTGAGAATTAAAAAATAATGATCGGTCTCTATTTTTAATTCTCAATTTTTAAGTGCTTCATATATTCTGATGGAGTCTTTCCGTACTGCTTCTGGAAGCAGGTGGAGAAGTAGGCAGGTGACGAAAAGCCGACTTGGAAAGCGATCTCGCTGATGCGGTTCTCTCCGTTCTGCATCAGCAGGATCGCCTTCTTTAAGCGGGCAATGCGGATGAAGTCGTTAGGAGAAAGACCGGACAGACCCTTAACTTTGCGGTAGAGGCTGGAAGTGCTCATTCCCATCGTATCGGCAAGCATCTCAACGGAGAGTGCTTCATTGCTGAGGTGTTCTTCCAAATAATCGTTCAGTTTGCGAAGGAAAATATCATCCACCTGCGAAACGGCGAGAGAGGCTACCGGGGCGAACGGCTTCTCCAAATAGGTTTTGTTCAGTAGCTTACGGCTTTTCAAAAGGTTGCCCACTTGGGCCGTCAGCAGTTCGATAGAGAACGGTTTCTCCATATAGGCATCGGCTCCAGAGTTCAGTCCCTTCAGGCGTGATTGCAGGTTGTGTTGTGCTGTCAGCAGGATAAACGGGATATGGCTGACATTGACATCGTTTTTCATTTCGTTGCAAAGTTCGAAGCCGTCCATGATCGGCATCATGACATCGCTGATGATTAGGTTGACCGTGTTTTTACGGACCAGATCAAGAGCTACTTTCCCGTTTTCCGCTTCTAGCACTTGATATGTTTCCGCCAGTTCGCGGGCGATGAAATGGCGCATATCATTTTGGTCTTCGACAATTAAGATAACCGATTTGCCCGTTTCGGCCAATGTGACTATTTCCGCTTTCTCTTTTCCAGCAGTGGTCTGGAAACTGTCTTCCTGCTGTTCTGGGAGCATCAGGACAAACTGGTTCAAGCCGTCCGGCGTTTGTCGATAGAACAGTCTGCCGCAGTGGAATTCGGTCAAAGAGTGGGCCAGCGACAAACCGATACCGCTTCCTTGCTGGTTTTCTGTCTCTTTGAGGCGGTAGAACGGATTGAATATATTTTCGATTTCACTGTCGGGTATCAGATGCCCGTCGTTGGTGACGAGCAGGGTGAACATGCGCTCTTCACCTGAAGGAGGGAGTAATTCGAGCGATATCCGGCTGTCCGAGTACTTCAGTGCATTGCTGACCAGGTTGCTGACGATCTTCGAGAATGCTTCTCGGTCCAGACAGGCCTCGAAAGGTAGATCCGGCAGCTTGACTGTGAAATTCTTGTTTCCCTGTTCGAAAGCCGGACGGAACGGATGCAGGATCGTTTCCAGCCAGAGGACGACATCGGTCTTGACATAGTTCAGTTTGAACCCGCGGCTTTCCGTCTTGCGGAAGTCCAATAGTTGGTTACTTAGGTCTAACAGTCGCCCAGTGTTTTTCTCGATGATTCGTAGGTTCTCCTGTGTGGCGGGCGTTCCATCCCCTGAACGAAGGATTTTTTCCAGCGGGGCTTTTATCAGGGTAAGAGGTGTCCGTATTTCATGCGTGATAAAGGTAAAGAACTGTATTTTTGCATTATAAAGTTCTTTTTCCTTCTTACTTTCGAATATTTCACGGTTGATGCGGTGTTTTTCTTCCAGTTTGGCTTTTTTATAGTTATACCAGAGTACGATCAGCAGGCATAAGATCGTGAAATAAATGAGTAATGCCCATCCGGTAGCCCAGAATGGCGGTGTCACCGTGATCCGAAGAGTCGTCTCGTTATCTTGCCAAACCCCGCTGCTATTGGTCGATTTTACCCGGAAAACATAGTCGCCGGGTGACAGGTTGGCAAAGGTCACGTCTTTATTCTGCTTCATATAGATCCAGTCTTTGTCACTCCCTTCCAAACGGTAGGCATACTGGATCGCGTCTGGAGATGTATAGCTCAATGCCACATACGAAAGGGTAAAAGTGGAGCGGTTATGCGGAAGTTTCAATTCTCCGTTTTTCATAATCTGGTTGACATTATATTTAGGGGCACCGATGCGGTCGTCCTGCACATCTATGCGAGTGATACATACCGACGGTGAATAAACATCCTCTTTGAAATCGCGCGGATTAAAGGCGATCATTCCGTTTATCGTTCCCATATACATGGTCCCATCCGGCATCTTGTAGGCAGAACAATAGTTGAATTGCGTTTCGGGCAAGCCATCCGTGTACGAGAAAGTCTTCATCACATATGTTTCCGGGTTAAAACGAACCAGCCCGTTGGCCGTTGCAATCCAGAAAAGATGTTCGTCGTCTTCTAAAATACGGTGTACGATATTGCTGGGCAGTCCGTTTTCAACCGTGATGCGGTTGAATGAATCCGATATCTCGTTGTAGAGGGAGAAACCATAGGTCGTTGCCACCCAAATCCGTTTTTTCGAATCTTCGAATATGGATGTCACGTTGTTGTCGCCGATGGTCTGTGACCGCTCGCGGTTGGATGTATAGTGCGCTAACTTCTTGTCAGTTTTAGAATAGCGATAAGCGCCGGAGGTGGTCGCAACCCAGATATCCCCTTTGCTGTCTTTGTAGATTTGACGTACCATCGACTTAATCTCTGTTTTCCAAGGGGTGAAACATTCTTCTTTTTTATGGAAGAGGACAAGCCCTTCGGAGGTCCCGATCAGGATTTCGTCTTCGGAGAGTTTGCAAAAGCAGAGTATGAAGTCTGCCGGAAGCAGGTTGTCGGTATTGTTCCGGGTATATCGTTTGATGATTTTCCCGGAAGGGATGTCCAGAAGGTCGATTCCGGTGTTGAATGTCCCTACCCACAACCGGCTGCCGTCGGCAAGCAGGCCGTGGATATTGGTTGCCGAAAGCGGGTGGACTGGGTTGGTACGGGAGAAGTTCGTGATCTTGCCGGTAGTCGGGTTATAGCGGTTGATCCCGTTATCTTCCGTTCCTAACCAGAGGTTGCCGTATCGGTCCGGACAGATTTCACGTACGGCATTTCCCGGCATTCCCGGATGGGTTTTCCCTCCGATAAAATATTTAAACGGGACATATTCTTTGGGCAGGTAGTTGATTCCTCCGAAAAAGGTGGTAACCCATATCCCTCCTTCACGGTCTTTTGTGATCGAATAGGCTGCATTGTCGGAGATCGTATATTCGTTTGTCAACGATTTTTGCAGGTGCGTGATGCTCCGGTCTGCCATATTCAGGATGTAGACACCGGACTCGGATGCGATCCAGTACGTATTCTCACTACACTGCTTGATGTCGCGAACCTGTATATCTGGGATGACTGTTTCCGTTTTCCGGTTGTGCCGGTCGTAAAACTTGAGTCCTGCCCGGTCTGTCCCGACCAGTATTCCCCAATCCGGCACGAGGCAAAGCTTGGTGAGGTTGATCGGATTTTCTTTTTCCTTTTCAGTCAGTATCGGGATACGGGCGAATTTGTCTGCCTCCGGTTTGTAGAAAAACAGGTCGCTGCGTCCGGCGAGGATCGGCTCGCTCTCTTCGTTCATCGTGATGTCTATCATGCTTATCTGCTCCCCTTCGGGGTAGAAATGCGGACTGCTTTCGCCTGAAAGGGCATAGCGGGCGATCCGGTTGTAGCTCATCAGCCACAAATTCCCTTTTTTATCTTCTCTGATTTGTTGGAAATATTCTGGGGCGTTGTTGCTGTCGGAAAAGGTCAGGGGATGGAAAGCATCTGTTTGATAGTCGTAATAGCAGGTGTGGGAATAGGTGCAGACCCATATCCTACCGGTCGAATCTTCGAAAAGGCTGATGATCCTGTCGTTCGGCAGACTTTCCGGCTCGTACGAGTTGTAGCGGTATATCCGGAACTGATGTCCGTCGAAACGGTTCAATCCGTCGTCCGTCCCGAACCACATGAATCCTTTTTTATCCTGTAGGGCACAATAAACCGTGTTGTGCGACAATCCCTGTTTGTTGGTATAGTGGCGGAAATAAAGGTCGTGCGACCAGCCGGACCGGGGGAGGAGGAGCGAAAGCGTGCCCAGTAGAATGATAAGGAATGTTCTCATGCCCTGCGAGTGTTTTTTTTGTAAAGTACAAATGTAAAGGAATTTTGCAAAACACTCAATATCGAGGTACAAATTCGGTTTATGGGTGGTAGTAACTTGGCGTCGTAAATAGTTCAATGCGGCAAACGTAGGGGACTTTCGGTACGATCCGTCCCGCCCTGTCCGGACGGACGTGGGGCGGGATGGAGAGCCGGATCATCTTACCGGAAATTCCGTAATCCGGAGGGTCGTGCATCCGTAAGGGATCAGTTCGATCGTCTCCTCGTCGCCAAAGTCTTTGCCTTGCTGCGTGTAGTAGGGTACCGGACCTGCCGAGCCTCTGACTTGCGTCCAGCCGTTCAGTCGCATTGCCTTCGTTTTGATGCGTATGGGGGCGTTCTCGACATTCCATGGATAGGGGGTGGTAATGTCTGATTTTTCTACCGTGAAAGCATCCTTGATCCGGTCGGGCGAGAAGGAACGGGCCGGCAGGGCGTAGTTCCAGGGACTGTCAGACGTCACCTCGTAATACCATTTGCCGTACACGTCGGACTTATCGCTTTCAAACGCTTTCTTTTCCCATTTCTCGTTCATCTTCAGGGCATAGACCAGCGGTCCCCGTTCGACAACAGCGCTGTTTTCATACCAGCGGCTGACGGTCACCTCCATCGGCAGTTCGAGGGATAGGATATCGCCCTCTTTCCATTCCCGGTTGATACGTGTGACGGTTCCGGGATAGGCATCGACCGTCAGCGGTTTGCCGTTGAGCTTGACCACCGGTTGCTTGCACCAGCCCGGTATGCGCAGGTGGAAGGGGAAGAAGACCTTTTTCACTTTCTTGTCCGTAAACGAAACATGGTAGCGTACTGTCTCCTCGAAAGGATAGGCCGTTTCCTCTTTCAGGTTCACCTCGATTCCTCCTGCCACTCGTGCCGTTACTTGCGAGGGGGCGAAGAGCAGGGAGGCGAGTCCGTTGTCGGCAGTCGCGTACCAGAGGTTCTGGACGAATTTGGGCCAGCCTTGGTGAAGATTGGACGTGCAACAGGGATAGCCGGTCAGCTCGCCGAAAAGCAGGTCGGTGTCGTCGTGCGGGGTGGAGAACTCCCTCCACTCGCGGGTGACGGCGATCTGGTTGGTCTGCTGGTAATACTGGCGGGCGGAGTAGTCGTCGGTCACTTGAGTGGGCAAGGCGTTGTATGCCACGCGCTCCAGGTAGTCGGCCCATTGCATGTCCCCTGTGACCTCCAGTATCGTTTCCAGTGAGTACATCATCTCTACGGCGGTACAGAGCTCTGAGCCTGTCGTCGGTTTGCCGAAGCGCAGCAGTTCGTCTCCTCCCCAAAGGCCGGTAGGCAATCCGATGGTGTGACGGATGTCGTTGACCGCTTGGCGGGTGGCTTGGATTTGCTTGGAGTCTTTGCCTTGCTGGTAATAAACGATCGGTTCCTTGAAACCTTGTGCGAGGTTCACACAGTGCAGGCTGTGTTGGCGTCTGAGATGATTTTGATTTAAAAAGATATCTGTCCAGTTGAACGTCTGTTTATGGATTAACTCGCCTAAATCCAACAGGAATTTGTCGCCGGTGATGTTGTACAGCCAATAGACGACCATCAGGTTATCCCCTCCGCGCTGTTCGCCCCAGAAGGTCCATTTGCCTAACGGGTTTTTGGGCAGTTCGTCCAGTTGGTATCGGAAATATCGGGTCATGAAGTCGATCACGCGCCGGTCCTGCGTAGCCGTGTAGTATTGTTGCATGACTTTCAGCATGACCATTTTGGGCCACCAGTCTTGCGCGTTGTTGCGTTGCAGACCGGGTTCGTAGTCGCGGTCGGTATCGGGGCCGAAGTAGCCGTTGGGCTTTTGTGATGCCAAGGTCCATTCGATCCAAGGTTGTACCTTTTCGATCAGGGCTTGGTCGTTCAGGAGATAAGCCAACGGCAGAAGTCCGTCGATCCAGTACGGACCCCGTTCCCACACGTCACCGTCACCGCCGAGCCATCCGTTTCGGGGACCCATTACTTTCGTGTAGACCTTATCCAAGTGGCCGGTCATTCCGTCGCGCATACGGGTCAGTTGGTCGTGCATCCACCCTTCGGCGCGGATGGTTCCGAGAGGCAGTTGGATGTAGTCTTTTTGCAAGAGCGGGTGTCGGTTGTTCCGGTAACTTTCGGCTGCGGGTTCTTCGCCGGCGGCCGAGACAGTCGCCACCGTGAGGGTGGCGACTGCTGTCAGGAAAATTTTTTTCAATTTGTTCATGGTGATAGGATGATGTTATGTTATTCTTGATAATCGATCCATACTTTCATCTTGCCTGCTTTGCGGTTGTCCCAGGCATAGTAAGGAATGAAATGTAGTGTTTGTCCATTCGATATGGCTTTGATTGAGCGGATGCCACCCAGGTTGTCCGGTTCGTCTTTGACCTCGAATGAGGAGGTGGGCGTCAGTGCGAGGTCGGCAAAGTCTTTCGCGTTGTCCGTCTCTTCGAGGCAGTAGACCAGCGGTCCGCGTTGCAGGGCGCGCTTGCCCGTGTTTTGCCGCACGCGCGGGTCGGCTGATACTTTTTCGACCGGCATGTCCATGTTGAGCACGATCAAGTCGCCGGTTTTCCATTCCTTGATGACGGTATATCCCTTGTCGGTCGTACTGTCGACTTTGTTCCCGTTGACCGACAGGGTGTATGACTTGCACCATCCGGGGATACGGATGCGCAACTCCTTGCCGAGCGGTTGTTCGGAGGTGACGGTCAGCTTGACCAGCCCGTCCCAAGGGTAGTCCGTTTCTTGTTTCATGACGACCTTTTTCCCGTCGATCGTGACTTCGGTGGTGTTTCCGATGAAGAGGTTTACCCACAAGGCCTTGTCCGATGTCCCATAGATATAGTTCCCGATGGAAGGCAGGAAGCGCGAGATCTGGCTCGGACAGCAGGCGCACCCGTACCAGGCCTGGCGGTGATGGTCTCCGTTCGATTCCAGCGGATTGACGTAGAAGAAGCGGTCTCCAGCCAGTGAGACGCCAGCTAGCGCACCGTTGTACATGGAACGTTCCAGTACGTCTATGTATTTCGAATCGCCTGTGAACTGGTTCATGCGTTGGTTCCAGTAGACCATCCCGACGGAAGCGCATGTCTCGCAGTAGGCATCGAGGTTCGGCAGGTCATAGTCTTCGGTAAAGCCTTCGTTGTGCCGTGAAGAGCCGATCCCGCCGGTCACGTACATGTTACGTAGTACTACGTCGTCCCAGAGGCGGTTCAAAGCCTCGACATAAGCGGTGTCTTTTTTCAAGGCTGCCACATCGGCCATCCCGCAGTACAGGTACATGCAACGGACGGCATGCCCCGAAATGTCGGTCAGTTCTCTTACCGGGATAACATCCTGGTAGTAGGCTGGGTCCCATTTCCCTTCGCCACCCATGCTCCCGTGTCCGTGTCCGCGTTCTTCGAGCAGCCAGTTGGCGAAGTCGAGATATTTTTCCTGACCGGTTGTCCGGTATATTTTCACCAAAGCCAATTCGATCTCCTCATGTCCCGGCACCCAATGGCGCTTGCCGGGACCGAACAGTTCCATCATGTGGTCTGCCATACGGATGCTCACATCGAGCAGTTTCCGTTTTCCGGTTGCCTGGTAATAGGCGACGGCGGCTTCCATCATGTGGCCGGCACAATACATCTCGTGCTTGTCCATGTTGTTCCAACGTTTGTCTTGTCCGGTCAGTGTGTAGAATGTATTGATATATCCGTCCGGTTGTTGGGCTGCCGCGATCTTGTCGATCCATTCGTCCGCTTTCTTTTCCAGTTCGGGGTCCGGGTTGTTGATCAGGCTGTAGGCGATACCTTCCAACGCTTTATATACGTCCGAATCGTCGAAGAAGATACCGGAATGCTTCCCTGTCCCTCTGGCTGCATTTTCAAAATTTTGCATTCTTCCGGTTTGGTTCTCTATTTGGTCGATACAGACAGGGAGTGTAGCCGATGTGTGCTTGGCGAGACGTGGCGACCAGAAGTTGTCCCGGATGTGCACGTGCGAGAAGTCTATCTGGTCGATTATTTTCAAAGGCGGGGTTTCTATTTGGTCTTGTCCGCCGCATCCCCATAGTGCCATACAGGCAAAGAGTAGTACAAAATACTGTTTCATGGTTTTAAAATTTAATGTTATAATTTGCAACTTATTTTTGTCAAAGTAGGAGAGGTGGCTGTCTTTGTCCCGTTGATGAAAATCGACAGTCCGGCTCCTCGTTTATATTTATCACCTGTCTTATCATAAAGCACGCATATTGTTTTGCCACGATAAGTCAGATTGTCCAGGCAAAAGTAATCCCAATATCCTTCCGGTATCAACGGGTTGACATCGAGTTCCTCTTCTTCACTTGGCCGGATTCCGATTAACCCGTTGATGACGAGGTCGCAGAATAAAGAATGATTATAATCTTTTCCGCGTTCTTCGGGTTTTTGGTGACGTGTTGACAACATTGTCCTGGATATCCAATCGCCAGTAAAAGGATTCAGGTTTTCGTCAATCCATGGTGTTAGTATGCCATTCGCGTCTTTCTTATACAGGCTTCGTGCATAAATCGAGAATAAAGTTATGAAATCTCGTGAATCTACAAAAGATTGCGTTTGATTATTTAACAAATTAGCCAATCCGACCAATGTCATCGAGGTCGCGTATGGCCAAGAAGGACCGTTCCACTGGCATTCATGTCCTTCGTAAGCAACTTTGAATTGAGGATGGCATTGTTCGGCAGTTGTTGGCCCGTAAGGAGCGAAAAAATGTCGTGTGTTCATCAGGAATTTCCAGGCGACGGCATAGTCCGCGGAAGCCAGGTCGAATGCCCAAGGCGTATATCCGTGTAGTTCGCGTACGTCTTTTAAAGAAGCGTTTTTTTCAACAGACAGTACTTTTAGAAATTCCGCTTTGGGGTCCCATAAATATTTGAACATGTTTTCTTTGATCCGGCAGGCTTCGGTTTCGAGTGCTTGTGCTTGGTTGTCGTTTTTCCAATGTGCAATTTTGGATAAGGTGGCGGCTTCGGCTGCCATATATGAGTTGATGGTTACCCGAAAACCGTGTCCGCCGATCGAAATTTCCATGCCGTCTTCTCCGTCTTTTTGCCAGAACAATCCTTTTTCAGCTATGAATTTTTTTTTCTTCCACTCTGAATAGTTTTGTAAAAGTTCCGGATATAACTCTTTCAGCAATTGATAATTCCCCGTGATCTGACAATATTGGTAGATTGCATGGGCAACGGGAAAACTGTAGGAATGCGTGTCACCTCCTCCCTTCAGCCAATAGTACGCATAGTCTTTGAGGAAACCGGAATACTTCAGCCACCTGCCTTCCCGAAAGTGGAACCAGGCAGGGCAACAGATGCCGTTGTGCTTTCCGGCCCACGGGACATCCGGAAGGAATTCGGTTACGATGAACCCGTCCGGTGTCTTTTTCAAATGTTTCCGGAAAGTCCACCAGCGGAAATAATAGATTTCCTCTATGTTTTTGTCCGGACATTCGAATAGCGGTATATTGCCGGATAAGAATTCTTTTGCCTGTCCGTTTGAAATATGTTGCACATACAATTCCTTGTCTTGCATGTTGAACCGGTCGATATACGAGCCTATCATGGCGGGATCAAGGACCTGCCCTGTGGTTGTATATGGAAAAGCCGTGACTGTGAGAAGAAAGTATAGGAGAAGGATTACAAGTTTGTTCATAAGGACATTTTTTATTTGCAGGGAAGCTTGCTTCCCTGCGAGGTTTGTAAGTTGATTACGTTTGTTATTTATAATGGGGGTTTTGTTCCAAGTTGGGATTGGAGGTCAAAACTTTTTCGGGTATCGGGAAGACGGATCGGTAATCACCTTGTGGTTTATGCGAGAGCCAGCTTTTTTTCGTGTAAACACCGAATCGGATGGCGTCTCGTCTGCGGTGCATTTCCCATGCGAATTCCCAACCCAGTTCGTCATACATTCTACCGAATCGGATGAGGTCCGTGTTCCCTTTGTCTGTAACGGTGTAGTGTTCCACATAGCCATATTGATATGAACTGTTTTCTTGTAACTGTGCATCGGTTACTATCGCTAATTCGGGATTGTCTTTGAATGCCCGTTTGCGGACTTCCGTGACCAAGAGGCCGGCTCCTGGTTTTCCCGAACGCAATAAGCATTCCGCTTTCATCAGGAGTACTTCTGCGTATCGGAACAGAGGCACATCCGTTTCGGATGAGGATTGCTCGCCTTTTACGATTTCGAATTTGTTCATGCGAAAACCTTCCATCTCACTGGTGTAATTCCCGTCCGGAAGATCTTTCGTATAGACAAGCGGTTCTCCCATTTTGTCGTATGTCCCGTATAGAGGACTTCCGTCTGCAGCTCGTTGTTCGCCCATCAGCCAGCTATCGGCCAGACGGGAATCTTCGGGATCATACGTGTCGATGAATTGAGTGACCCCCATAGCTGAACCGCATCCCCAAGGAGTCGCTTCGGTTTCGTATTTCTTTTTCAGTTCCCCGTGCCAGGAAAACATGTGGATCGAATTACCCCCGGCGATATTTGCATCGAACGGGATGGTGAAAATGACCTCTTTGGATGTTTCCACGCCTGTAGAACGGAAGGGGGCTTTGTAGTTGTCGGACAATGCGAACCTGTTGCTGTTTATGATGTCGTCACACTGTTGGATACAGTCGTCCCAGTGTTCTTCGCCTGTATATACCTTGGCATTCAGGTATATGTTTGCCAACAGCGTCTTTGCCGCCCATTTGTTCATCCGTCCGTAAAAATTTCCGCCTTGTTCTTCACTTAAAGAAGGGATGATTTCTTTCAGTTCTTTTACTATGAAGTCGAAGATCTCTTTACGGTTACTTTTGGAGGGTAGTTCCATCGTGGTTGTCGTGACTAACGGAGCGTCTCCGAAATTGTCGCAGATTTGCCAATAATAATAGGCTCTCATGGCCCGTAATTCCGCTAATCCCATTGTTTTGTCCGCTTCGGAAGATGCCGGTAAAATACCGTTTTCTATTTGTTCTATCACTTTGTTGCATAATAAGGCGCCTTGATAGAAGTTGGACCATATTTCTGAGACGTGTCCTTGTTCGGAGTTCCATGTTTGGTAGTGCATACGTCGATAGACTCCGCCATCATCCCAGCCGGAAGCGTTAGGGGGCATGACGATGGCGTCGGCACTGACCTCTTGTGTCGTGAAATATCCTCCATGACTGGGGAAACTTCTGAGTTGGCTATATACGCTGGCAATAGATGGTGAGAAATCGTCGACTGTGTAATTGTAGGTTTGTTCGGTTATTTTGGAATATACTTTTTCATCCAAGTCATTGCTACAGGAAACGATTGTTCCGGAACAACATAACGCTAAAAAAAATTTTGTATAAGTATTCATGATAATTACGTTACGATTAAAATTTGACAGATATTCCTAATGTGTAAGTCCGTGTAGAAGGATAACGGTTCTTATTGTCGACTCCTGGTGCCAAGCCGCTTATGCTTACTTCCGGATCAATGCCGGAGTAGCCTGTGATAGTGGCGAGGTTGGAAATCGTGCCATAGATTCTCAAGCGTTTTATCCAAGAATTGAATTTGAATGTATATCCTAAGGTCACGTTGTCGATTTTCCAATAATTGCCTTTTTCGATATAATAGCTGACATATTGTAATTCTTGGTCGGCCGCTAAAGGAACTTTCCCGTATTTCGTATCGAATGCCGCATTCAGCACGTTCCCTCTTGACAACATGACCGGCGATTCATATTGCAGGCGTGGCATGTTCAGGATGTCGAAACCGAAAGCACCGCGCATGGTCATGTTGAAATCGAAGTTTTTCCAATTTAGGGTGTTGTTCCAGTTCAAGTAATGTTTAGGCAGGCCGTTCCCGATGATCTGTTTGTCTGTCGGTTGTAGTTGGGATATCGGTTTCGGACTGCCGTCGGCTCCTTCTATGATCCAGTGTCCGTTCTCATCGATATCGATACTTTTGTATCCCCAGAAATTACCAATCGGTTGTCCTTCCTGAATGCGGTGGGTTGTCGTTTGTAAGGGTTCTCCCGTAGAACCTTGATCCGAGTAACCGCTGGAGACAAACTGATCGTTGGAAAGTGACAAAAGTTCGTTTTTGTTTGTCGAGTAATTCATGGATGTCGTCCATTGGAAATCTTTTGTTTGGACAGGGATGACCGTGATACCGGCTTCTATTCCTTGGTTGCGCATCGATCCGGCGTTTGCTACCATACGGGAGAACAGGTAAGGAGGAGATGGCACGTCATAGTCCCATAACAAATCTTCTGTTTTGCGATTGTAGTAATCGATATTACCTGTGATGCGATCTTCCCAAAAACCGAAGTCGACACCGATGTTGATCTCTTTTTTCTTTTCCCATCTCAATTCGGGGTTCGCATTTGAATCCGGTCTGATGGTTTTGATCCATTGATTGTTATAATAAACATAAGTTCCGAAGTTCAGCGTGTTCAGTGACATATACGGATCACTTGGAACCGTTCCCGTGACACCATATCCGGCACGTAGTTTCAAGATGGACAAGACATCGGTGTCTTCCAGGAACTGTTCTCCTTTGATGTTCCATGCAGCAGAAACAGATGGGAAGTTGCCCCATTTGTGATCGGCTCCGAATTTGGTGGAACCTTCGTGACGGAGACTGGCTGCAAACATATATTTCCCTTTATAGCTGTAGTTCAGACGGCCGAAGTAACCGATCAGTTTGCTTTCATTGGCCGTCGAGTATTCCGTTCCGCGTCCGTCTTTCAGTGCCTGCCCTGTGCCCATATTATTATAGGTATAGTCATTGGAGGGAAAATTGAAATTCTGCATGTAAAAATTCTGGTAATGCGTCTTTTGCCAACTATATCCTCCTAAGAGTGTAAACGAATGGTCTTCAAAAATGGTTTTCCTCCATTGTACGGTCAGTTCCGACAAATCTTCATTTGAGCGCGTGGAACCACGGGAAGCATATCCGTTTTTGCCGTCTTTCCAAGTGGATTTGTGTTGCTGGGTCTCGTAATATCCTCTGACTTGGTTATAGGTATTGGAAGAAAACAGATATTTGATATCTAATCCTTCGATTGGTGTATAAGTGATATTGGCGAACATGCGCAGGTTGGTTGCTTGGTTTTCTCCTTCCACTTCGTTCAGGAGGGATACAGGGTTGAAGTATTCGTTTTTAGTGCTTTCCGAATAATTGCCGTTTTTGTCGTACACAGGAGTGGTCGGATTGTATATCAAAGCGTTTCTATATACTTCGCTGTTGTAGCCCCCACCATCGGAACCGGAAAAATAGGTTTGTTTGTAACCGCTCAGGCTTGCGTTCAGTTTCAATTTGTTATTGAACATGCGATGAGTGATTTCTACACGCGGGTAGAACATCTGGTTGTTTGTACGTTTGATCAGGCCGTTCAGACCACGGTATTCGAAGCTGGCCACATAATTGGTCGTACGGCTGCCACCGCGCAGGCTGATGTTGTAAATCTGTGTGAACGGTGTACGGGTCACTTCGTCCAGCCAGTCGGTTGATGCACCGTCGTCTTGGGCTCCCGGCCATCCTTCCTGTACGCGTCGGCGATATTCGTCTGCTTTCATGAACGGCAAGGTCTTTGTGATTTGCTGGGTGGAAAGATAAGCATTGACATCTACTTCCGTAGGCATTTCTCCATTGGCATTCTTGGTGGTAATCAATATGACGCCGTTTGTTCCTCTGGTTCCGTAGATCGCGGCGGCGGAACCGTCTTTCAGGACGTCGATCTGTTCGATGTCATCGGGTGAGACGGAGTTCAGGTCGCCGGGTATCCCGTCGATGAGCACCAAAGGGCTGGAGCTGGCTTTCAAGGTGGTGATTCCACGTAAGGCGATCTGCGAGGTGGAAGTCGGGTTGGCATCCGGCGTAATGATACTTAGGCCAGGAACTTTCCCTTTGATCAGTTGTGCGGCATCCGTAGTCGGTGTTTTTACGAAATTATCGGATTTGATTGTGGAAATGGAACTGGCCACTTCCCCTTTCTTTTGCGTACCGTATCCGACAACTACCACTTCATCGATCTTTTGGGTGTCTTCGATCAGTATGACGTCGGCCGTTTTGTTGTTATCGATAACGATTTCTTTTGTCAGGTAGCCGATGTAAGAAATTTGCAAGATGGCTTTTGGTGGAACTTCCAAGGTGTATTTCCCATTGATATCCGTGACTGTTCCGATAGAAGTCCCTTTTATGATCACGTTCGCACCAATGACGGGTTCTCCGTTGTTGTCGGTTACTGTACCTGTGATGGTCCGGCTTTGTTGGCCGATAAGAGATGTCCTGCCCTTATCGTTCTTTTTCAACAGGAGGATGTACCGGTTGTCGAATTCGTAGGTGATATCAGTATCTTTGAAAGCTTCTTCAAGATAGGATATCATTTTCCCGGATGTGTTTTGGACAGTAATGTAACGTTCTATGTCTACTTCACGACTTTTGAAAACGACCAGATAATCGGTTTGATTTTCAATTTGAGTGATCAACTGGCCGACTGATATCACGCTCTGTTCCAGTTTTATGATTGTGTTTTGTGTTTCCGAATTAAGCGCTATCGTCTGAAAAGTACAGGCGAAAAGCATGAAGGACGGTAACAAAGTTTTCATTTTCATATCTTTTCTAAGTAATAAAGTGAATACTAAATGAATTTTGTAGATAAAGGCTTGTCTGTTGATAACGGATGTTTCCGATATCAATCATTGTTTTTACAGATGTGTTTCCATAGGCATTTTTTTTAGATATTAAACATTCGATTAACTAAGTGTAATGATATTGTTTTCTTCATCCTTTTGTATCTTGAATTTGTGTATTTTTTGTAACATTCTGAGAATATCGTCGATGCTGTCTCGTTGTCGGAATTTTCCGGTATATTTCTCTTGATTGATGGACGGGTTTCTTATGATTATCCGGACATCATAATAGAGTTGCAATTTGTTCAGTATATCAACAAGCAACTCGTCTTTAAAACTGTAAATTCCTTCTTTCCATAAAAAATAGTCATGATGAGAAATCGTGTCCACCTTTATGGTTCCGTTTTTTATGCTTATTTGCTCGTTGGGGCTCAATATGATACTTTCATTTTCTTTCCCTGTAAAATAGATTTGGAGCGAACCTTCTATCAGGCTGGTTCTCACATCGTTGTTTTTTCGGTAGCTGCAAATGTTGAATTGTGTGCCCAATACTTTCGTTTCTATGCCTTGCGATGAGACGATGAACGGTTTGTGTTTGTCTTGAGCTACAATAAAGAATGCTTCTCCGTCTATGGCGACTCTTCGTTCTTTTTTGTCAAAAATGGCAGGATAGGTGAGAGTTGTGTGGGAGTTCAGCCATACAGTAGTTCCATCCTGAAGTGTCAGTTTGATGCGCTGTCCGGCAGGTACGTGCAGTTTGTTTTCGATATTCTCCTGTAAAATTTCGGAATGCTGGTTCACGCCGGCCTGATAAGCGAATATAATGAGTAAAGTGATGATAGCTGCATATTTGAATAGGTAGAATGAAATCTGTCGTATGTGTTTCGCTCTCATTTTACACAAGAACTGGGTGTAGCTGTCTCGAGTAGTCTTTTTCCCGCAGGCGGCATCGGAAAATGATAATAGTGCGTATGTATTTTTGAATTTGATGAATTGTTTTTTCAATTCGTTATCAGATTCAACCTGTTTTAAGAAATCCAGTCTTTCGTCTGCATTCAGTTCTTCTTGAAAATATTTTTCGATTTGTCTTTCCATGCGAATGAAATGTTACATGCTGTAAACACTTACTCCGGAAAAATGTACCAAAAGAAAATCATTTTTTTACGTTGGATTTCGGATTCATCGTCTCGTCCCCAGACTGTCACTCGTAAACATCTCCGCGATTCTATGTGCAATGAAAAAGGAAAAGCCATAAAGGAAGATAGTCCTTTAGTTCGTTCCTAAGCTTTTTATAGGCGATGCTGATTTGATTTCTGACCGTGTTGGTTGAGAGGTTTAGTTCGGTGGCGATCTGTTCTTGCTTTTTCCCTTCCAGTTTGTTCATGATAAAGATTTCCTTGCATTTGGTCGGCAGGCTGTCTAAGGCCCGGTTAATTAAATCTTCAATATCTTGGTCGGAGAAAATATGTTGCTCGAAGGCTTCTAAAGAATCTAAATTCATACGAAGGGTCATGTTATATTCTTCTTGCATATTGTTGATGGTTTCCAGGGCAATCGTTTTATGTCGCAGGTGGTTGAGGCATTTGTTCTTGATGATGGTGAACAGATAAGCGATCCGGATTGTTTGACAAGTAAACATTTCTCGTTTTTCCCAAAGTTCCGCGAACATGTCTTGCACGATATTTTCCGCATCTTGTTCCGATATCACATATTCTTGTGCAAAGCGTTTCATTTTTGGAAAGTAGGAAAGGTAGATGTTTTCGAATAAACGATCTTCTTTTTGTTGGGCGGACATTATTGTCATATATTTATTGTGGCCTTTCAAACAGCCGGAAAAGGCATAATTGTTAAAAAAGAAGTGGGCTGCTGTTCTTTTTCCTGTTAGGTGTCGCCAAACCCCTGTACACGCACGAACAAGCAACCCACTTGATATAGCAGGTCACCTGTGCCTTGCGTGTTGTTAAAAAATTGGCGACTTTAACAGAAAAAAGGCACTTCTGAAATATTCCTTATACAGTCTCTCCAGACATTGCAAATGTAGGTAAATTTTTTGTTTTCCGTGAAAAAGATTAAATAAGCTTCGTATATTTGTACCCGAATTGAAAATAAAAAAGAACGTCGGAATCCGGATGAATACGAATAGTGATGACATATTATTGCTGAAATTGATTAAACAAGGAGATCAGATCGCTTTTCGGCATTTGTTTTATCAGTATGCGGATTCTTTGGAACGTTTTATTACTTATTACATCCATGACCGGGAAAAATCGCAAGACTTGGTTCTGGATATTTTTACCTATATATGGGAAAACCGGCAGAACTTTGAGATAAAACTGACCTTGAAAGCCTATTTGTTCCAGGCGGCACGCAATAAGTCTTTTACCTATATCCGGGACAAGAAGATTCCGGTTTATCTGGAAGAAATGGAGGGTATGGAGATTGTGCAAAACTATGATTCGGAATTGGAGTTGCAGGAACTTCATCATCTGATAGAAGAAGCGGTGTCGCTTTTGCCGGATAAATGCCGTGAAATATTCCGGAAAAGCCGGGAGGAAAATTTGACCAATAAGGAAATAGCCGGACAGCTCCATATCTCGGAGAAGACGGTGGAGGGGCAAATCACGATTGCTTTAAAGAAAATCAGAATTCATTTGGGCGATTCTTATTCTTATTTGTGGTAAAAACGGGCTGGGCAACCGTACCAGAATCATAAAGCGTCCATCCGTTTTCGCCACCGACCCATACAGACTAATTACATACATGTTTTTGCAAAAACAACTATCATACTATCATATCCGCCTGTATATCGGTTTAAACCAATATGTTATGGTATGATAGTTGCCGTTTTGTACTATCTTCATCTATCATAACTATCATGGTGTAAAACGATAATGTCTTGTGTATCAATCATACGATAAAAACAGTGACCGTCCGGAAACAGGTGCAAAACATGTTAAAACGGCTTCTTTTTTCATCAAGACAGGCTTTTCTTTTGTCAAAAACCGTTTGCAAAACCGCTTGAGACCCGGGTGTACCCGCCACGGAGACCCGGGCGCGGGAGAGGTGCAGACCCGGGTCTGCACGAAGCCCAGACGGGTCTGCAGAGAAGTTTATCAGCCATGTTGGAGGTACTTTTATGCCTTGTTTTTGCATCTTATTCGGCGAAAAAGGTCGTTTTATATTTAAATGACCCCGTTTTGTCGATGGTTATTTTTGCATATATAAACATAAATATCATATTATCAGCTATATAAATGAATAGTCATGTAAAAAGTGTGATAGATGTATGATAGTAGAATGATAGTAAAAAACAGCAACTGTCATTTTTTAACGTATTGTGAAACAGTAGTTAACAACCGGATATGATAGTATGATAGTTGGTTTGCGAAATTTTCATAAAAGAAAAGATGTGGTTCCGGATAGCAACTTTTGGTGCGGTTGCCCTGTAAAAACGGGGATTCTTTTAGGGGAGAAAGTGCTTTTTGGAGTCTATATATCCAAGAGGGTGGTACAGAAGATGGATTCTTGGCTACCGCATGATATATAATAGATAAGATGATGAAGACTAAATCATTCTTTTTTTGGGGAACTGTTTGCTGCTGTCTGTTCTGCTTTTTGCAGATATGGTATCCGTTTTATTTTTATTATGTCGAACAATTGCAGGTTTTTCCTCTCACTTGGGCTTGTTTTGAGGAAACATGCCGACAACCTGGCGGGTTGGCTTGCTGGTTGGGTGGTTTCCTTTTGCAATTCTATCATCTTCCTTTGGGTGGTGCGTTGGTTTCGACCGGTTTGTTTTTGGGGATCGGTGTGCTGATGCAACGGATCTGCCGGCAAACGACATCGCCTGTCTTTTGTTATTTACCGGCTCTTTGCCCGATTCTGGCTTTGCTCCCTTTGCATGTCGATGTGAATTACCGGTTGCAGGGGACGGTTGCTTATTGTTGCATGCTTGGGGCTTTTGTACTCTATGTGCGTATTGTCGTACCGTGGAAACGGGTATTGGCGGGTTGGCTGTTGATGGCTGTTTTGTTTGTATTGGCAGGGCCGGTGGCAACCTTGTTCGTTGCCGGAGTCGTGGTCCGGGAGATGTTGGTGCGGGAGAAGGGATGGCAAGGATGTCTGGCACTTCCGTTCGGGATTGTCCTGATGCTTTGGTGGTCTTATCATTTCTTTTGGCAGCCGGAATACCGAATGATCGTTTTGCCGGATTTTTATTATGAGCCTTTGTTGAAGGCGAATAAGCTCTATTGGGCTTGGTTGGCTTTTCTTTCGGGGCTTTTAATGACTTGCTTCCCGATCGGAAAAGGCAGAGGCGTGTTGGATCGGACTGCTTGGTGGTGGACCACAGTCCAGCTGTTGCCTTTGGTTGCCTTTTTGGGGTGGATGAAAAAAAAAGAGAATTGTATTTGGTTGAAAAACATGGAGTTGTGTTATTATGTGCGGGGAGAACAATGGGATAAGGTCGTTGCCGGATATAAGGCGGCAGTATCGGACATGCGGACTTTGAGCTTGCTGAACTTGGCTTTGGCGTGCCAGGGCGAATTGGGAGATAAACTGTTCCATTATCCGCAGCAAGGCAAAGGCGGATTATTGCCAGAATGGAACAGTACGGTTCCGGGGGCAATCGTGTTGTCGGATATTTGCTACCAAATGGGGGATCTCTCTTCCGCTCAAAAGTTTGCATTTGAAGGATATGTCTCCTCTGTAGATGGAAACCCGCGTCTTTTGCAACGTTTGGTACAGACGAATATCCTGACCGGAGCTTATGCGGTAGCGGAAAAATACATCCGGATATTAGAGCAGACTTTGTTTTACAAAGAATGGGCTGCTGAATGGCGGAAGTATCTGTATCGGGATGATCTTGTGGAAGAAGAACCGTCGTTGGGCGGGAAAAGGCGGGCGTGGGGAAAAGGCGGACAGTATGCCGTGTCTGCAGATTTGTTGGAAGTGTGGGAACGGTTGGCAGTGAACAATCCGGACCGGTCGGTCGCTTTCCAATACTTGTTGAGTTTTCATTTGTTGGGCAAGACTTTGAATCGTTTTGACGAGTTGCATCGGAAGTATTACCGGACGAAGGTGTGGCCTTCCCTTTCCATCCACCAACAGGAAGCCGTGATAGCGCTTTATCAAAAGACTCCCCGATTGTGGCCCGAAAAAGGGGTCGGAATGAAAGTCGAGTTGCGCTACGGTGCGTTCGATCAGGATATGAACACGAAGCATGGCTATGTCAATTTTCGGGATGTCATGGCCGGTTCGTATGGAGATACCTATTGGTTTTATTTGATGTTTAAGAAATAAAGGTACGCGATGAAACGATTTTATTGCTTTTTGGTGGCGGCAATTTTGTTTTGTGCTTGTTCGGAGGATTGGAAAAATGGGAAACGGTTAGGTGAGAAGCCTGTTCTATTTCCTGATTATGCGCAAACCACTATCCCGTACAATATAGCTCCGTTGAACTTCACGGTCCGCGCGGACGGATGTCGTGTGTCGGTCTTGTTGGAAGCAGGAGTGGTAAAATTCAAGGTGGAGGCCCCCGACGGGAAAGTCAGGATTCCGGAAAAGAAATGGAAGAGGCTTTTGCAGGAGGCAAAAGATGATTCCGTTCGGGTTACGGTGGCGCGTAAGAAGGGCGATCGGTGGGAGATTTGGCAACCCGTATCGTTGAATGTGGCGGCAGATCCGGTTGATCCTTATTTGGTATATCGCTTGATAGAACCTGGCTATGCATTATGGAACAAAATGGGAATTTACCAACGTGGAATGGAGTCTTTTGATGAAACGACTGTTTATGAGAACAAGATGACGGACTATAATTGCGTGAATTGCCATTCTTTCTGCGGCCATGATCCGGACAAGATGCTGTTCCACTTGCGTGCCAAGTTGGCCGGGACTGTATTGGTTGATGGAGACGAGGTCGAGTTATTGGATACGAAAACAGATAAGACGATATCAGCTTTTACCTATCCTTATTGGCATCCTTCGGGTCGTTACATCGCTTTTTCCATCAATAGGACGACCCAGCAGTTGCATTCCACTCAGCGGACGGAGGTTTATGACACGGCATCGGATGTGATCGTTTACGATGTGGAGCGCCATACGTTTTTGTCTGTGCCCGGACTCGCTTCGCAGTCAAGTTTTGATACGTTTCCCTCTTTTTCTCCGGATGGTAAGAGTTTGTTTTATTGCACTGCTCCGGCTTGCTTGATGCCTGATTCCATTGGAAAATTGGCTTATAGCTTGTGCTGCATCTCGTTCGACCCTGAATCCGGAACGTTCGGTTCGCAGGTGGATACGCTGTTTGATGCTCGTGCGAATGGAAAAAGCGTTTCTTTTCCAAGAGTTTCTCCGGATGGTCGGTTCATGCTTTGTACTTTGTCTGGTTATGGCACTTTCCCGATCTGGCATAAGGATGCCGACCTGTATATGATCGACTTGAAGTCCGGAGTCGGTTCCTATCCGGAAACGCTCAACAGCAATGATACGGAAAGTTACCATTCGTGGTCGTCCAACGGAAGATGGGTTGTGTTCAGCAGCAGGCGTTTGGATGGATTGTACACGCGTCCTTTCATTGCGTATGTCGGGAAGGATGGCAAAACCGGTAAACCGTTTTTGCTCCCTCAAAAGGAGGCGGACTACTATGCCGGCTTGATGAAATCGTATAATATTCCCGAGTTTGTCACCGGTAAAGTGACTAATCGTTCTTATCAGATTCGCCGTTTGGCAGAACAGGGCGGAATATCCGTTTCTTGTTCAACTTTTTGATTTTTTTACAATAAGTCATTCTTCCTGTTTGCAGGATATTGTCATGGCTTGGAATCGGGGAATTGGAAAAAAATCGATTTGTTTTTAGGGGATGCCTTCATTTTTCGAGTCTCACGTTTCATAAATGGTACGAAGAGACAAAAATATACCGTGGGAAGTGATTATCCGGAAATTCAAGTGTGAGATTTCGGAGAAGGAACAGGCAGAATTGGATGTATGGCTTGCCGATGTGGAAAACCATGCCCGATTCCAAAGTTGGCAATCCCTTTGGTTGTCCATCATGGAAGAAAACATGCGGTATGTTTCCAATGTCGATGCCTTATGGAAAAGGATGGAGGAGCGTATGAGAAAGGCAGAGCCGCGAATGTTCAAGTTGTCTTTGCGTTCTTTTCGTTTGTATATTGCTGCGGTTGCGGTTTTATTTTTCCTGTTGTTCTCTTTTGCCGGTTATATGACGGCCGAATGGTACAAGGCAAGCGATGCCGTATTGGCTTATTCTTCCTTGAATGGAAAATCCCGGATATGTTTGCCGGACAGTACTTTCGTTTGGCTGAATGCCGGATCGACGTTAGAATATTTTGTTTCCCGTTGGACTAAAGAGCGTAACGTCCGTTTGGATGGAGAGGCTTATTTCGAGGTGGCGGCAGATCCGGACCGTCTTTTTGTAGTGGAAGGCGGCGGTGTGGTCGTAAAGGTGCACGGGACGGTTTTTAACATGAAGGCGCGGGAAAAGCAGGACCATGTGGATGTCAGCCTATTGTCAGGGTTGGTCGTTGTTGAAAATCACGGTGTGTCGAGAAGCCTGAATCCGGGCGAAACAGCCGTGTGTAAAAAAAGTGTTCCCAGCATAGAAAAGAAAACCACGGATGTTTCTATCTCTTGCCTTTGGGCAAAAGAATCCTTGCGTTTCGAGAAAAAGACGATTTATGAACTGACCGGATATCTGTCGGAATGGTATGGCATGGATATCCGTTTGGACCCGTCGTTGCCGACCGATCAAGCCTATACCTTTACGATCACACATGAATCGTTGGAGGAGGTGCTTTGCCTGATTGCGAAGATAACCCCGATAGAATATGTTTTTGATGAAGATAATACGGTGAGAATAACAAGAAAATAGTAACAATTAAATCAGGAATGCCTATGAAACACACGTAAAAAAGTAATTCGAAGTTGTAACAATTAAATCAGTAATTTATTAAATCTTAAAAAGGTTATGAAGAAACGAAAGTTCTTTAGTAACAGTGGCATTTTGAAATGGAAGATGCCATTATTGATAAGCATTTTATTTTGGATGAGTTTGTCCGGGACGGCCGAAGCGGAAGTTCAGCTTCGTTCCATCTCGCTCCGGTTGGAAAATGTTTCGTTGAGCGAGGCGCTTTCACGGATCGAAGAGGCAAGCGGTTATTCATTTTTCTATGATGAGAATAAGATTGATTTGTCTCGTCAAGTAAGCGTGAATGCTCAAAACAAGGCTGTTAAGGATATTTTGAAAAATATCCTGTTTTCGACGGGAATGACATTTGAAATATCGAACAACCAAATTGTCTTGGTTCCGGAAAAGAAAGCAGCCGCAAAGGAAGTTTCCGTGGCTGTCGTACAGCAACAAACACATATAGTAAAAGGGATCGTAGTCGACAATTTGGGTGAACCGGTACCGGGAGCCAATGTCGTTGAAAAAGGGACGACCAACGGTATCATTACAGATATGGATGGTGCTTTTTCCTTGACTGTGGCTCCTGATGCCGTGTTGGAAATTTCTTATATCGGTTATGTCACGCAGTCTGTTTCGGTCAAAGGAAAATCTACTTTGAATATAACTTTGCGTGAAGATTCGCAGGCGCTGGAAGAAGTGGTGGTGACCGGTTTCGGTCTGTCGCAGAAAAAGGCGACGCTGACGGGTGCCGTCACGGCCGTCGGTTCGGAAGACATCAGCCGTTCGGTTGCCTCCACGGCTTCGGGTGCACTGGTCGGTAAGATCGCCGGTTTGAACACGCGCCAGACGGATGGCCGTCCGGGGGCTACGACCAGTATCCAGATCCGTAACATGGGTGATCCGTTGTATGTGATCGACGGTGTGCAATCGGATGCAGGCCAATTCAATAATATCGACTTCAATGATATCGAGAGCATTTCTGTATTGAAAGATGCTTCTGCCGCTATTTACGGTGTGCGTGCGGCAAATGGTGTTGTTGTTGTCAATACGAAAAAAGGTAAACGGAACACTAAGAATACGGTTTCTCTGAACGCATACTACGGTTGGCAGAATCCGTCTACTTTCCCGAAACCGGCGGATGCGGCGACCTATATCACCAATTATATCCAGTCTGAAACGGTTCAAGGAAAGACCGACTATACATATAGTAAGGAAGACTATCAGAAATGGTTGGCGGGAAAAGAAAAAGGATATGTGCCGTTTGACTGGTATGACTTCATCTGGGAAACCAATCCTCAGTATTATCTGAATGCCAATATCTCCGGTGGTTCGGATAAGACGAACTATTATGTTTCTGTCGGTCACATGAGCCAAGACGCGATGATTGTAAATTATGGTGGATTTAAACGTACCAATGTTCAGATGAACATAGACACGCAAATTACTTCTCGTTTGAAAGTGGGAGCTTCCATGAATGGCCGTATAGAAGAAAGGAAAAATCCGGGTGTTCCGGAGGCAGATGATTATTGGATGCCTCGTTTTGGGACATATCGAAATTTGCCGACAAAGCGTCCTTTTGCAAATGACAATCCTAAATATCCGACATTGACTTCTTCTAATGCCGCGACGAATTTCGGATGGTTGAATTATGAATTGTCCGGAGAATATAAAGAAACTTGGCGTGTGGCGCAATTACAAGCCACGGCGGAATATGATATTTTCGATGGTTTGAAGGCAAAGGCTTTGGTCGGATATTATCTGGCATATCAGCAGATGAATAATCAGGAATATACGTATAAATTGTATGGCTATGATGAAGCGACGGATACTTATCCGGTGATTTTCGAGAATAATAATCCTTGGAGAGAAAGACGTGTGGGACACAACGAAGAATTGATGTCGAATATTCAACTGTCTTACAATAAAAGGTTTGGAGATCATAATGTGGCCGCTGTTGCCGGGGTTGAATCGATTAAGCGAGATACGCCGACTTCCTGGCTGCATGCTATTCCGACGGCTAATGCGTTACATCTGATTGATTATGAGACGATGGATACATATAATGATGAGGGTAATGAAACGGAGGCACGTTTGGGGTGGATGTTCCGTGGCAACTATGATTATGCCAATAAATATCTGGTTGAATTTTCGGCTCGTTATGATGGATCTTGGAAATTTCCGCCTGATCATCGTTGGGGATTCTTCCCTTCCGCTTCTGTCGGTTGGCGTATTTCGGAAGAAAATTTCTGGAAGGAATCCAAGCTATCGAATATTTTCAGCGATTTGAAAATCCGTGGATCATACGGTATGGTGGGTGACGATAACGTTTCCGGATATGCGGCGTTCGATTATATGAGCGGTTATAACTATAAGAATGGCGGTTCTGTTATTGATGGGAAATATACGATAGGTTCGGTTCCGCGCGGACTTCCGGTGACGACATTGTCTTGGATCAAGGCTAAAATTCTGGATGTCGGCTTTGATGTTGCTTTTTTGGATAATCGCTTGACGGGGCAGTTCGACTTTTTCCGCCGTCAGCGTGACGGGCTTCCTGCATCTCGTTATGATGTCCTGTTGCCATCGGAAGTCGGTTTCAGCCTACCGAAAGAAAACTTGAATTCGGATGTGCACATGGGGTATGATGC
>ERZ773155.215-NODE-215-length-50456-cov-11.822841_pt1 | contig 50456 bp, 51 predicted proteins | sample MGYA00511262_ERZ773155 | MGnify/ENA primary metagenome ERZ773155 (study PRJEB29015, sample SAMEA2737828) | human gut metagenome | biome: human gut; feature: human-associated habitat; material: faeces | place: China | collected 2012 ... | reverse complement strand
GTTGCAGGCAAAATTGCTGCATGATATAATAGACGTGATATAAGAGTCCAAACAAATTTATGATTGAAAACCGAGGTGAATGCGAATGGAATACTCAAACGATAACCTGTTCGGTTCTGAAATGATGATCTATACAACGGAGGATGGTTTAACCAAAATTGAGACAACCTTTGACGGCGATACCGTCTGGCTTTCTGCTGATCAGATGGCCAAGCTGTTCCAGCGGGATAAATCCACGATTTCAAGGCATATCAAAAACATTTTCACCGAGGGTGAGCTTGTGCGCGATTCAGTTGTTGCAAAATTTGCAACAACTGCTACGGACGGGAAAACCTATCAGGTTGAATACTACAATCTTGATGTGATTATTTCAGTTGGCTATCGTGTAAAATCCAAACGCGGCACCCAATTTCGCATTTGGGCAACTGGGATTCTGAAAGAGTATATGCGAAAAGGGTTTGCCTTGGATGATGAACGCTTGAAAAATTTGGGTGGCGGTGGATACTTCAAAGAACTGTTGGAGCGCATCCGGGATATCCGCGCCTCAGAGAAAGTATTTTACCGGCAGGTTTTGGAAATCTACGCTACCAGCATCGACTATGATCCCCATGCGGAGATTTCTGTTCAGTTTTTCAGGAAAGTCCAAAACAAAATCCACTATGCCATTCATGGGCAAACAGCGGCTGAAGTCATTTACACGAGAGCGGACGCTGAAAAGGAATTTATGGGACTTACCACATTTGCCGGAAAGCATCCCACGCTAAAAGAGGCTGTAATTGCAAAGAACTATCTGAATGAAAAGGAACTTCGTGCAATGGGGCAGCTTGTTTCCGGGTATCTGGATTTTGCGGAACGTCAGGCGGAACGGGAACAGGTTATGACCATGAAAGACTGGGCGGAACATCTGGATCGCATTCTTACGATGAGCGGCGAGCAGCTGTTGCAAGGAAACGGGAGTGTGAGCCATAAACAGGCCGTGGAGAAAGCAACCACCGAATACAAAAAATACAAGGCCCGGACGCTTAGTGAAGTGGAAAAGGACTATCTGGATTCCATCAAGGTGCTGGAGCAGAAGACAGAGAAAAAGTGAGAGGCTGTAGTTTCCCTATGGAGAGCAGACAGATGAAGAAAGAAAAGACAAAAGTTTACATCTATACCAGGGTCTCCACCGCTATGCAGGTGGACGGCTACTCGCTGGATGCGCAGAAGGCCAAAATGAAAGCCTACGCCGACTACAATGATTATGAGATCGTCGGCGAATACGAGGACGCAGGAAAGTCCGGCAAGTCCATTGAAGGCCGGGCGCAATTCAGCCAGATGATGGAGGACATCAAATCTGGCAAGGATGGCGTGTCCTATGTTCTGGTGTTCAAATTGTCCCGCTTCGGCAGAAATGCGGCAGACGTGCTCTCTTCCCTTCAGGTCATGCAGGATTTTGGCGTCAATCTGGTCTGTGTGGAAGATGGCATTGATTCTTCCAAGGACGCTGGCAAATTGATGATCTCTGTCCTGTCTGCCGTAGCAGAGATCGAGCGTGAAAACATCCGTGTCCAAACCATGGAGGGCCGCATCCAAAAAGCAAGGGAAGGTCGCTGGAACGGCGGCTTTGCACCCTATGGGTATCAACTGGTGGATGGGAAATTGGTCATCAACGAGGAAGAGGCAGAGGCCATTCGTGTCATCTATGACCAGTATGTTCACACAGACATCGGTGCAAATGGCATCGCAAAGTATCTGGAAAACCACGGTATCCGCAAGATTCCCCGGCAGAATGGGAAGAATCCCCTGTTTGACGCACATTTGATTCGCTTGATTTTGAAAAATCCGGTGTACTGCGGCAAGATTGCCTATGGACGCCGCAAAACGGAAAAAGTGCGCGGCACAAGGAACGAGTATAAGCTGGTGGAGCAGGACAATTACCTGCTGGCAGATGGGCTACACGAACCTATTGTTTCGGAAGAGGTTTGGCAAGCGGCGCAGGTGAAGCTGCTGGCACAGGCCAAGAAATACGAACACGTCAACTGCGGGAAAGATGAACACGTACACCTGCTCTCCGGCATTGTAAAGTGTCCTGTCTGCGGGGCAGGAATGTATGGGAATAAAAGCATCAAGCACAAAGCGGACGGCACCAAGTACAGGGATTTTTACTACTACGGTTGCAAGCACCGCTCCATGATACGTGGGCATAAGTGCGATTACAAAAAGCAGATTCGGGAAGAACTGCTGGACGATGCCGTGGCAGAAGTCATTGTAAAGCTGGTGAGCAATCCGAAGTTTGCGGCTATGATGCAGGAAAAGATCAACATGAAAGTGGATACTGCCGCCATTGACCAGGAGATTGCAAACTATGAGAAGCAGCTTCGCCAGCACTATTCCATCAAATCAAAGCTGGCAGAAGAAATTGACTCTCTCGACCCGGATGACCGGCACTATGTGCGGCGCAAGGCTGATCTTGATGACCGCCTTTACAGGATGTATGATAAGATTGAAGATACTGAATCTCTGCTGATTGCTGCAAGAGCTAAAAAGCAGGCCATTGAAGCAGAAAAGCTGTCCGGCGACAATATCTATAAAGTTCTGATTTATTTTGAAAAACTGTACGGCGTGATGAACGATGTGGAGCGGCGGCAGCTGATTGAGGCGCTGATTTCGGAGATACAGATTTACCCGGAGCGGCAACCTAATGGACAGTGGCTGAAATCTATCACATTTAAGCTGCCGATCATTGAGGAAGATATGAGCATCAGTTTGGACAATGAAGAACAAGTCGAGTGCGTCGCATTACTATCAAAATAAAAAGGGGGCGTAAGCCCTCTTTTTTGCTCTCCCTTTTTCCTGCGGTTCTGCGCTGTGTTCCTTCAGAGGCTCCGCCTTTCTTGTTCCCCGAAGTGGGACCGGAGGAGCTCCCGAATCAGGGAAGGTAGGAACCTCGTCCCACCAATTGTCCTCCCACAAAAAATATGCTACAATAAAAGACAGATAAAATCCAAACAAAAATGAAGAAATTCAACCATGGCCTCCCGCATGATGCACCTTGCAATCATCGAACAAATCACCTCTTCCCGTCCCTGCCGGGATAAAAACCGCCTGCGTCTGGGCGCAATCTTTCCCGATGCGGCTGTGCAGGGGAACAGCCATCTGAAAATTCTGGTCTGTGGCGGCATCAAAAAGACCTACGACCTTACCGGTTTTCGCAACGCCTATTTGCAGCGGATGCTGACCGATGACTTCTACCTCGGTTACTACCTTCACCTGCTGCAGGACCTGCGGTTCCAAAACTTTGTCTATCACCGCCACTGGAATCCCCGACCGCAGGGCAACCCCCAGCGGCTGCACAACGACTACGCCTTGCTTAATCGTCCCCTCGCACAGAAGTACGGTATCCAGCCGCAGCTGACTTTGCCTGCCGCGTTGGAGCAGGAGCTCATCTGCCAGCAGTACCGCTTTGACGCGCACGCCTGTCTGGAAGAGCTGCAGGCCGATTTTGAGCTGCAAGCCTCTGGGGAGTCGTTTTTCTTCACCGATCAGATGGCGGACCAGTATATCGAAGACGCCGCGCGTTGCTGCCTACGGGAGATCGACGCCCTGTTTTCTCACCGCAGTGGGGTGGACGAGCTTGCGCTGGCCTGGAAACGGGTGTGAGTGGCCAGCCCCTTAGCGCTATATCATCACAAGGAGGATCCCTATGTCCGAAACCTTCCCCGTCAAAATCATTGCCCGCATCCACACAGACTTTCCCACCAAGTTTGGTGTCCCTCGCCAGAGCGGCCTGATCGATTCGCTGGAGTCGCTGATTATCTTCGAGCCGGAATACCGGGACCCTCTTTCGCTGCGTGGGCTGGAGGAGTTTTCCCATCTGTGGCTGATCTGGCAGTTTTCCAAGGCCGTACGCGATACCTGGTCCCCCACCGTGCGCCCGCCAAAGCTGGGAGGAAACCGCCGCGTCGGGGTCTTTGCCACCCGCTCGCCCTTCCGGCCAAATGCCATCGGGCTGTCCTCGGTGCGGCTTTTGGGAATTGAGAAGCATCCCCAGCACGGGCATGTGCTGCGTGTGGCGGGGGCAGATTTGATGGATGGCACGCCGATTTTGGACATCAAGCCCTACCTTGCCTACACCGACAGCCACCCGCAGGCCACCGGGGGATTCACCGACCGGCTGGAGCTGCAGCCGCTGCAGGTTTTTCTCCCGCCCGAGCTGGGGGAAAAGCTCCCAGAGGACAAGCGCGCGGCGCTCATCGAGGTGCTGGCCGCCGACCCCCGCCCCAGCTACCAGCACGACCCGGAGCGGGTGTATGGATTTTTCTTTGGCGACTGGGAGATTTTGTTTTCGGTTGACGGGGATTGTCTTTCTGTCCGGGAGATTCGTCCTCGGTAGCTTTAGCTCCCTCCAGATGGGACAATGCCCCGCACTCCTGCTTGACGATGCGAGGGGGAGTAGCCCCCTCTGCACTCCCCGGGTCGCCCAAATGTGGGGGCAGTACCCGCGTCCTTGAAAAATCTCCCGGAGGCTTACCAGCCCCGACAAAAAGGAGGAAAGAAAACATGATTCGCATACTACCCGCTGACCAGCAGCTGCCGCAGGCGGCAGAGCTGGCCTGCCAGCTCTGGCCCTCCCATTCCAGGGAGGAACTCCACGCCACCCTCCAGGACGCCATCTCCGACGGAGGCGCGGTGCTGCTGGCTTTGGAAGGGGAGAGGCCGGTCGGCTTTGCCCAGTGCGCGCTGCGGCGCGACTATGTGGAGGGCAGCTCCACCAGCCCGGTCGGCTATCTGGAGGGCATCTTTGTCCTGCCGGAGCACCGCCGCCGCGGCATTGCCCGCCGGCTGGTGGACGCCTGCCAGAGCTGGGCGCAGATGCAGGGCTGCAAGGAGTTTGCCAGCGACTGCGAGCTTGATAATTTGGAAAGCCAACGGTTTCATCAAGCCTGCGGCTTTGCCGAAGTAAATCGAATTGTTTGCTTTTTGAAGAAGGGGTAAGCTCCCAACAGTGGGTGCTCTACCGCGTGTCTCTGTTTTATGGTGTGCGGGGACTGTACCCCTTCTGCGTTCCCCACGAGGAGAAAATCCTCTGTCACAGAAGAGTCAAAAGAAAAGGGCACTCTGCCAGCTGGCAGAGTGCCCTTTTTGAAAGGATGAAAGGGGATTATTTCTTGGAAACTAACTGGCGGGTGTGCTCCGCAACCTGCTCCGGAGTGATGTCGGTCTTCTGAGCGACGCCGGTGTCGATGGCGGCTTTGGCAACATACTGCGCAACCGCTGGAGCAACACGCGGATCAAACGGAGACGGGATGACGTAGTCGGCGTTGCGCTCGTCGTCCGCAACCAGCGAAGCGATGGCGTGCGCAGCAGCGATCTTCATCTCTTCGTTGATCTTGGTGGAGCGAACGTCCAGCGCGCCGCGGAACAGGCCTGGGAAGGCCAGCACGTTGTTGACCTGGTTCGGGTAGTCCGAACGGCCGGTGCCGACAACGGCAGCGCCTGCTTCTTTGGCCAGAGCCGGATCGATCTCCGGGGTTGGGTTAGCGCAGGCAAAGATGATTGGGTCTTTAGCCATCGTCTTGATCATATCCTGGGTCAGAACGCCCGGAGCGGATACGCCAACAAAGACGTCTGCGCCCTTGATGACATCGGCCAGAGAACCGGCGATCTTCTTCGGGTTCGTGATCTTCGCCATTTCAGCTTTGACCGGGTTGAGACCGTCGCGGCCTTCATAGATGGCGCCCTTGCTGTCGCAGAGGATGGCGTCCGCAATGCCTGCGGAGAGCAGCAGCTTGGTGATTGCGATGGCCGCTGCGCCAGCGCCGCTGACAACGACATGAACGTCCTTGATGTCTTTGCCGACAACCTTCAGCGCATTGATCAGGCCAGCCAGGGTGACGATGGCAGTGCCGTGCTGGTCATCGTGGAAGATCGGGATGTTGCAGATTTCTTTGAGCTTCTGCTCGATGTAGAAGCACTCTGGGGCCTTGATGTCCTCGAGGTTGACGCCGCCGAAGGTTGGCTCCATGAGTTTTACCGCCTCAACGATCTTGTCAGGATCCTTGGTGTCCAGGCAGATCGGGAAAGCGTCTACGCCCGCAAAGGATTTAAACAGAACCGATTTGCCTTCCATAACCGGCAGACCGGCGCCAGCGCCGATGTCGCCCAGGCCCAGTACGGCGGTGCCGTTGGTGACGACAGCAACCATGTTGCCCTTTGCGGTGTATTCATAAATATTTTCATAGTTTTTCTGAATCTCCAGGCAGGGCTGTGCTACGCCTGGGGAGTAAGCCAGCGAGAGGTCGTCTGCGCCTTCCAGCGGAACTTTGCATTCAACACGAAGTTTACCATGAGCTTTTCTGTGCAGCTCAAGGGATCTTTCATAAACATCCATGGGAAAATCCTCCTTGCAGTAAAAACTGATGTTCTGGTTTGATCGAATCTTTGCAGATTTGATAAGTGTCGGAAATATGGGGTAAACAAACAATCCGATACATTCATTGTACACTTTTTCCATAAAAAAAGGCAATAGAAAAAGCGTACAAACTTTTGCCAAAATGATGGACAAATTGCAAAAAAATCAGCCAAACCGGTCAAAACCGATGAAAAAATGGGGAAAGGCCCTTGATTTTTTTTCTTACCTTGCTATAATAAAAGCAAATGATGCAAGAATTGCGTCAAAAAAGCAAAAAAGGCCGCCCCGCTCCAAGAGGGATGCGGCAGACACTTTTATCATTATAAAATGGGAAGGTTGAAAGCAATGGAATACCGTATTGAAAAAGACTCCATCGGTGAAAGAGAAGTCCCAGTTGACGCTTACTATGGCGTACAGTCGCTGCGCGGCGCGGAAAACTTCCACATCACCGGCCAGAAGCTGCAGCCGGAGTTCATCAACTCGATGGCTGAGATCAAAAAAGCCTGTGCAATCTGCAACTGCATGGTAGGCGAGATGGACGAAAAGATTAAGGACGCCATCTGCCAGGCCTGCGATGAGATCATTGCCGGTCAGTTCCATGACCAGTTCCTGTGCGACCCAATCCAGGGAGGCGCAGGCACCACCGCGAACATGAACGCCAACGAAGTCATCGCTAACCGCGCTATCGAGATCCTCGGCGGCAAGAAGGGTGACTACTCGATCGTTCATCCAAACGACCATGTCAACCGCGCCCAGTCCACCAACGACGTCTTCCCGTCCGCTGCCAAGCTGACCGCTGCCAAACTGCTCAAAAAGGCAATCGCACAGCTCGAGCGTCTGGAAGCTGCCCTGGGCCAGAAGGAAGAAGAGTTCCACAACATCATCAAGATGGGCCGTACCCAGATGCAGGACGCAGTTCCGATCCGTCTGGGCTCCGAGTTTGGCGCATACCGCAAAGCTATCCAGCGTGACCTGGTTCGCCTGAACCGCGCTCTGGAAGGCATGTACGCTGTCAACATGGGCGGCACTGCAGTCGGCACCGCGCTCAACGCAAACCCGGCTTATGTCGATGCGCTGGCTCCTGAGCTTGCCAAGATCACCGGCCTGCCGCTGGTTAAAGCCGACGACCTCATCGACGGCACCCAGAATCTGGATGCTTACGCTTACGTCTCCGCTTCGCTGAAGACCTGCGCAATCTCCTGCTCCAAGATGGCAAACGACTTCCGTCTGATGTCCTCCGGTCCGCGCTGCGGCTTCCAGGAGATCAATCTGCCGGCAAAACAGAACGGCTCCTCCATCATGCCAGGTAAGGTAAACCCGGTTATCCCGGAGGTTATGTCCCAGGCTGCATTCTGCATCATGGGCAACGACGTCTGCATCACCATGGCTGCAGAGGCTGGTCAGCTCGAGCTCAACTACGCTGAGCCGGTTCTGTACCACAAGCTGTTCGAGTCGATCAACGCCCTGGCTGGCGCTGTTCAGACCCTGGTTGATAACTGCGTCACCGGCATCACCGCAAACGCAGAGCGCTGCCAGTCTCTGGTAGACGGCTCGGTCGGCATCATCACCGCCATCTGCCCGCAGGTTGGCTATCAGTTTGCTGCTGACATCGCCAAGAAGGCTATCAAGACCGGCCAGTCGGTACGCGAGCTGCTGCACGAGAGCGGCAGATTCACCGACGAGGAAATCAACAAGATTCTCGACCCACACTCGATGGTATAATCTAACCTCCAAAAATCCCGAACCAACCCGGTTCGGGATTTTTTGTTGCCCGCAGGGATAGACTTTCTGCCCTGTTTGTGGTAAGCTGATGGTGGAATTTTGCGGGCGTACAGCGCCGCTATCACAGGAACAGGAGAGGATCAACGTGACCTATAACCAACTGCTCAATCATGCCCTTGCCATGCTGGATGAGCAGGGCCCCGACGCGGCTTTTAAGCTGATGATCCAGGAGGCCTTGCAGACCGATAAGGTCAACCAGGCGCAGATTTACAACTTTGCCTACTGCTTTGCCGCCCTTGCTGGAAAGACCAAAGAGGCGATGAATCTGCTGCAGGAGGCGGTTTGCAAAGAGGGCTTCTGGTACAGCTACGAGTACCTGATGGAGGACGAAGACCTGGAAGAGCTGCGCAAAGATCCGGCCTTTGAACGGATTGCCAACATCTGCCGCCAGCGGCAGGAGGAGGCGCAGTCCGCCGCAGAGCCGGTGCTGGCAGCGGACGACCTGCAGCCGGGCATGCCGGTGCTGCTGGCGTTGCACGGCGACCTGCGCAACATTACTCTCACGGTGCCCTATTGGCAGGCAGCAAAGGAAAAGGGCTACTGCCTGGCCTGTCTCCAGTCGGACGAGCAGCAGTTCTCCAACGCCTACAGCTGGGACGACGAGCAGCAGGCGGCGCTGCACCTGGCGGGGAGCTGGAAGACCCTGCAGGAACATGGGGCCAGACTGGAAACCAGCATCCTGGCGGGCTTTGATTCCGGCGCACGCGCGGCGCTCTATGCGGTGCTCTCCGGCGCGGTGACCCCAAAGGGCCTGATTCTGGTCGCTCCCTGGCTGCCCGAGCTGGAGGAGTGGAGCGAAGAATTTTCTGCCTTAAAGGAGAAGGGCGTTCGCGTCTATATCTGCTGCGGCGATGCCGACGAGGACTGCTTTGAGAGCAGCGAGCAGCTGTTTGAGCTGTTGGACGAAGAAGGGGTCGAGGTGGACTTTAAGCTCTGCCCGGACCTCGACCACGACTACCCCGAAAACTTTGACCAGCTGCTGGGGGAGGCCATCGACTTTGTTGCCGGAGAATGAGCATCAGTTCGCCACGAAAGAGGTGCGGATTGTGCCTTATGACCCGCGGTGGCGAACTGAATTTACAAAGATCAAAACGATGGTGGAGCGGTACGCCGGGGAATATTTTGCGGCGATCGAACATGTCGGCAGCACCTCGGTGGAGGGCCTTGGCGCAAAACCGATCATCGATCTGGACGCAGTTCTGCGCGACCCGGACGACCTGCCAAAGGTGATTGCAGCGCTGGCAAAGCAGGGCTATGTCCATCAGGGCGACCTCGGTCTGCCGGGCAGGGAAGCATTCTTTCGCCCGCGGGACTACAATGAGGAAGAGCAGAGCGTGATGAAGTACCACCTCTACGTCTGCCACCCGGACGCAAAGCCCTACTTCGAGCACATCGCTTTCCGCGATTACCTGCGTGCCCACCCGCAGGCACGGGACGAATACCAGCGCCTGAAAGAACAGCTGGCAGAGCAGTACCGCTATGATGTGGATAGCTACTGCGAGCACAAAACCACATTTGTCCGGTCGATTTTGAGCTGGTGCGGATATTAAAAAAGAGAAGCCGAAAGGCTTCTCTTTTTTTGCGCTCACAAGTTTTTGGTGAAGTAGTACTGGCTGTACTCGCCAAAGCAGGGGTTCTGCTGGGCCAGCAGCTCGTAGCCCATTCGGCGGTAAAAGCCGGGCGCCTGGAAGCTGTAGGTGTTGAGCAGCACCCGCTTGCAGCCGTCTTGGCGGGCGAGATTTTCGGCCTGCTCCAGCAGCAGCCGTCCCAGCCCCTGCCCGCGGCAGCTTTCCTCCACAAAGAGAAACTCGACCTCCAGCGTGTCCATCGTGCTGGCGGCGACGATGCCGGCGACGATTTGGCCGTCCTGCTTGATGTGAAAATTGTAGTCCTTAAAATCCCGCATGAACTGCCGGTTGTACCGCCGAAGCTGCTGGTGGATGTACCGGTTGTCCTGCTCGGAGCTGGGAAGAAGTTTGATCTCCTGCATGTGCGTTCTCCCCTTAACCCAGTCGGGAGACAATCTCGCCGACGATCTGGTGGGCGGCCTCCTGCTTGCTCATCAGCGGCAGCTCCTTGACAGCGTCTCGGGTGATGATGGTGACGACGTTGGTGTCCCCGGCAAAGCCCGCGCCCGCCACCTTGAGGTTGTTGGCGACGATCATGTCGGCGTTTTTCTTTGCCAGTTTGGCCTGCGAGTTTTCCAGCATGTTTTCTGTCTCCATCGAGAAGCCGCACAAAAACTGTCCCTGCGGCTTGCGCTCACCCAGCGTTTTCAGGATGTCCTGGGTGCGCTCAAAGGCGAGGGTAAATTCCCCGTCGCCCTTTTTGAGCTTCTGGTCCGCCACCGTCTTGGGGCGGTAGTCGGCCACAGCAGCGGCCTTGATGATAATGTCCATCTCCGGCGCGCGGGAGGTGACCTCGTCAAACATCTGCTGGGCGGTCTCGATGGGGACCACCTTGACAAACGGCCACGGTTCCAACGCGGTCTTTCCGGTGACCAGGGTGACGTCTGCGCCGCGCAGCGAGCACTCCCGCGCCAGAGCGTAACCCATCTTGCCGCTGGAGCGGTTGGTGTAGATGCGCACCGGGTCGACCGGTTCGCAGGTGGGCCCGGCGGTGACCAGCACCTTTTTGCCGGCTAGATCCTTGGGGTAGAGGATCTCCTGCAGGATGTGGTTGTACAGCAGCTCCTCTGTTGGCAGCTTTCCCGCGCCGACATCCTTGCAGGCCAGCATCCCGACTGCCGGGTCGATGATGCCAAAGCCGTAGCGGCGCAGCGTTTCCAGGTTGTCCTGGGTGATGGGGTTTTCGTACATGTTGGTGTTCATCGCGGGGGCCACCAGCTTTTTGCAGCGGCAGGCCAGCACGGTGGTGGAGAGCATGTCGTCGGCGATGCCGTGGGCCATCTTGGCGATGATGTTGGCCGAGGCCGGAGCGACCATCACAAGGTCGGCACGCTTGGCGAGCGCCACATGCTCGACGTTGTACTGGAAGTTGCGGTCGAAGGTGTCGACCATGCAGCGGGTGTTGCATAGCGTCTCAAAGGTCAGTGGGGTGATGAACTGGGTGGCGTTTTTGGTCATGATGACCTGCACGTCGCAGTGCTGTTTGGCCAGCATGCTGGCGACGTTGGCCATCTTGTAGGCGGCAATCGAGCCGGTGATGCCCAGCACGACGGTTTTTCCTTTAAGCATAAAAAAATCCTTCCTCCTCCTGTGTGCTTTCAAGGCTAGTATAGCAGAAGAGGGGGAGGAAGTCAAAACCGGTTCCCCAGCTCCAACGGAGAGGGTTTGTTCTGGCTGCTGGTTTTTCTGTCTGAACTTTGTCTAATTTTGATATTGCTTTCAAATTTCTCCGGTGTTAAGATGAATCTATCCTACAAAATGAGGAGGAAGTATAATATGAACAAAACGGGAAAAAGATGGATTTGCTTCTTAGCGCTGTTGATGTGTCTCTGTCTGCTGCTCACCTCCTGCGCCCCTGCACCTCAGCAGCCGGCCGGGAACAGCGAAGCGCAGGTCGAAAACCTCGCCAAGCTCTGCAAGGTCTGGGGTTACATCAAGTACACCCACCCGGTCTTTCTGCTCGGGGAAAAGGACTGGGACGAAGAACTGCTCAAGCTCATCCCGGCTGTTTCTAAAGCTGATTCCGACGAGGTCAACAGTATCCTCCACGAGTGGGTCGCTTCGCTTGGGGAGGTGGACTACGGTACCCTCAACCGTGTCCCGCTCTGGGCCGCCGCCAAGGAGGAAGAGATCAGCGTGCAGGCCGACACCAGCTGGATCAGTGCGGACTATCTGGGCGAAGAACTGACGCAGCAGTTATCCCAGCTCGGCCCAGTTCCAAACATTGATCGCAGCAAGGCTCCGGTTCAATTTAATCAGGAGGGAGCGCCTGGTTTTCAAAGAGAAAAAACAGATCCCAATTGTTCCTATCAAAAAGAGGAAGAACGTTTGTTGGGGCTCTTTCGGGTGTGGAACGTGATCGAATATTATTTTCCATACATATATGTTATGGACGAAAGCTGGCATGATCTACTGGACGAATTTATTCCGAAGATAGTAGAAGCAAATGATCGACAAGGGTTTGAGCTTGTTCTTTTGGAAATGACAGCACATCTGCACGATTTACACACTGGAATTGTAATCCAAAATACATTGCAAGATTTTTGGGGCGAATATTTGGCCCCGGTTAATTTGATACGAACGAAAGAAGGAGAGTGGATTGTGTGCAAAGTGTTTGGGAATTGTCCATTGCAGGTGGGGGATGTCATTTTGGGGCTGGACGGAACGGAGGTCAAGAAAATAGAAAAAAACAGAAAAAAATATCTTTCAGTGCCAAATGAAAAAAAGCTCTATCAAGGGATGGCTTTATATCTACTCAGGTCAAAAAGCAACACAATGGATATTACGATTCTGAGAAATGAAAAAGAAGAGACCTATACTGTAACAGGGACGAAACAATACACCAATCTTTCATGGAAAGAGGAAAAATCTCATGAGATTTTAGAAAAAAACATTGGGGTTATCAATCCTTCTTCGATTCCAGAAGGAGATACGGAGAGTGTAGTTAGTCAGATTATGAATGACCTTTGTAATACCGATGGGCTGATTATTGACTTGCGGCAGTATCCATCCGACCCGAATATGCACATGTTTTTGTCAATGTACCTTCAGAAAAAAGGGACAGTGTATAGTGTTATGACAATTCCTTCACAATCCGTTCCGGGAACTTTCATAAATCGAAAAATTTCCTCTATAGGAGTTGCGACGGGAGCTTTTTATTACGAGAAACCTGTCGTTTTGCTAATGGATGAAAGAAGCATGAGCAGTTCGGAATTTAGTATTATGCATCTGCGCACCGGAGATCATGTGGTTGTGATAGGAAGCAGCTCAGCAGGTGTAGATGGAAATGTGACAGAGCTGCCACTTCCAAACGGCAATCACCTTCGCTTTACTAGTTTCGGTGTCTACACCCCCGAGATGGGCCAGACCCAGCGGGTAGGCCTTGCCCCTGACATCGAAGTTTACCCCACCATCGAGGGCATCAAACAAGGCCGCGACGAGCTGATGGAGGCGGCGGTCGACTACATCCTGAACCAGAAAGAAAACTAAACGGGGGGTAATTACTATGAAAAAAATTGCGAAAAGTTTAGCTATTCTGCTGATACTCTGCCTGCTGCTCACCTCCTGCGCCCCTGCACCTCAGCAGCCGGCCGGGAACAGCGAAGCGCAGGTCGAAAACCTCGCCAAGCTCTGCAAGGTCTGGGGTTACGTCAAGTACACCCACCCGGCGTTTCTGCTCGGGGAAAAGGACTGGGACGAAGAACTGCTCAAGCTTATCCCGGCTGTTTCCGAAGCTGATTCCGACGAGGTCAACGGAATTTTGCACGAATGGTTTCTGTCTTTGGGGGAAATCGACTATGGTATGACCACGTCGATCTCCACGTTGCAGGAGGATAAATTGTGTGTTCAGGCAGACGTTTCATGGATTAAGGATATTGCGTATTTGGGAAAAGATTTGTCTGAGGATATGCAGCTGCTGGGTCCGATTCCATCTATCTATCGGGCAAATGCGCCGGTCAAATTTACAGCTAATTTAATGGGAACTCGGGTGACAGATTTTTCCAATGAAGCACTCTATGAGAATATGGATTTTGGCGACCAAGGCTACCGTCTGCTTGGTTTATTTAGACTGTGGAATGCGATGGAATACTACTATCCCTATTTGGATATTTTGGACAATAATTGGCACGATCTGTTGCCAGAATATATTGCCAGAATGTTGGAGGGAAAAAATCAAGAGAGCTATGAATTGACAATAGCGTCGCTAAGCGCGAAACTACAGGATGCGCATGTTGCCTTATATAATTCGAAATATACGATTCTCGAAGCTGGCATCTATGGAGTCCCAGTAAAAATTATGCAGGCAGAGGGGGAATTTGTTGTCACCGAGGTTTTAGAAGATGACTGTCCACTCCAGCGTGGGGACATTATCCGTGAACTGGACGGCAAAAATATCAGGGATATACTTGCAGAGAGAATGGAATATTTTTCTGTTACGACGGAGAAAAAATTTATCAATAAAATCGGACATTTCTTGCTTCGCTCTAATGATAAAAATATAGAACTGACTATTTCGAGAGATGGAATAGAGCAGACTGTCAGTGTGGAAGGGGAGATGGCGTATTATTCGATGCGGGAGACAGCAGAGCAACCATATCAGATTTTGAACGGAAATATTGGGCTGCTAAATCCAGCGGCTTTGCAGGCAGGAAGTCTTTCTTCGCTCATGAACAAACTGATGTCTACGGATGGTTTGGTTATCGACCTGCGTCAATATCCGAGCAACTATGTGGTATATGATCTTGCAGAGTACCTGGTGGATGGGGTAAATCCATTTTTGATCTGTGCAGTCCCAACGGAAAGTAACCCGGGTGCTTTTTTAAAAAATATAAAATATTCGGGCAAGCAGGAAAATGCTAATGTTGAACGATATGAGAAACCGGTTGTAGTTTTGATGAATGAGAAGACACAAAGCCAGGCAGAGTACACGATTATGTCAATTCGGAATGGGGAAAATGTGACTGTTATGGGAGAAAATTCAGTTGGCTCGGATGGTGATGTTGCTTATCTGCCTCTACCAGGCGGAATGAACTTAAGTTTTAGCAGTCAGGGTATCTATACTTCAGATGGTGGCCAGACCCAGCGCGTTGGCCTTGCCCCCGACATCGAAGTCCACCCCACCATCGAAGGCATCAAAGAAGGTCGTGACGAGCTGATGGAGGCGGCGGTCGACTACATCCTGAGTCAGAACGAAAAATAGACGGAGGGCAGTTATGATGAAAAAGTTTGCGAAATGGTTGGAAGTTTTACTGATGATTTGTTTGATGTTGACCGCCTGCACCCCTGCCGGGACGGCGGGAGGAGGAAGTGAAACGGTTTACTCCCAAGAAACACAGAACCTGGAAAAACTCTGCAAAGTTTGGGGATATGTAAAATATACGCACCCTGTTTTCCTGACAGGGGAAAAAGATTGGGACGCAGAGCTGATTGCCTTGATTCCTCAAGTGAGACAGGCAGAGAATAGCGAAGAAACAAACAAAATTCTCAATGAGTGGCTTTTGTCTTTGGGTGAAATCAAGTATAAAACAGATGAGACTACTGCGCTATGGTCATCTGCCAAGGAAGAAGATAAGGTAGTGATCGCGGATACAAGCTGGGTTTTTGATCAAGAATATCTTGGCGAGGAACTTTCAGCAAATATGGAACCGTTGACAAAGCCGCTTCCTGACATCAATCGGTTCAATGCACCGATCGACTTCAGCAGGTATTATTATACAGGATATAACCAGCCTACAATGTTTTGCAACGAGAAACTGTATGAAGATATGGATTACAGCGATGAAAATTATCGTCTGCTCGGACTGTTCCGTGTCTGGAATGCAATGGAATATTATTATCCTTATCTTGATATTTTGGACGAGGATTGGGAGGATCTTCTGCCGGACTTCATTCTTCAAATGCTGGAAGGAAGCGACCAGCATAGTTATGACCTCATCATAGCTGCGTTGACCGCAAAACTACAGGATGCTCATGTTGCGTTTGGTGGAAGTTCAGAATTTATCAAAAAAGAATTTGGCGAATATCTCATTAGTGATGTGGAATTTGTTTCTGCTGAAGGAGAGATTGTTGTTCTTCAAACATTTGATGAGTCCTGTCCGCTTCAACCTGGAGATATTATTCGAAAATTAGACGGCGTTGATATTGAAGATAGGGTGGAGCATTGTAAAAAATACATCAGCGTCACAACAGATGAAAAGATCAAAAATCCTCTACAGCTTTCTCTCCTTCGTTCCCATAGTAAAACACCTGAAGTTACGGTTATCCGAGATGGAAAAGAGATGACCTTTAACGTCAATGCGGATGAATTTCAATATTCTGGACCACGATATGGTGTCAGCTTCCAAGATGGGGAGCCAAAACCATACGAAATCATTGAGGGGAATATCGGCGTGATCAATCCTGCTTTTATGAATCTTCAGTCAGGTGCTGTTCATGGCAACGAAGTAAAATGGGCGGAAGCGATGAATGCTTTAAAAGACACTGATGGGTTGATTGTGGACTATCGGCAATATCCTGCTAATAGTTGGCAGCATCTGCCTCCGTATCTTTTTGAAGAAGCTGAGGTTGGTTTACTCACTGCGTCGATTTCTGAAGCGGTGCCAGGCACATTTATTAAGGAGCCGGTTTTTAATTTTAATACAAAACCCAGGTCAGCTTATCGTTACGATAAAGAAGTTGTTGTTTTGATTGATGAACATAGCCAGAGTGCTTCAGAGTATGCTGCGATGCTGGTTCAAAATGGCGAAAAAGTGACACTGATGGGTGAAAATACCATAGGATCGAATGGCTTTTGTTTGATACTGCCAATCCCTGGAGGAAATATGGTAATGCATACTGCTCAAGGCATTTATACACCCGACGGGGGTCAGACTCAGAGGATTGGTGTTTCTCCCGACATTGAGGTGAAGAAAACAATCGAAGGAATCAAGGAGGGACGTGATGAGGTAAAAGAGGCGGCGATAGCCTATATCCAGGAGCAATCTCAGAGCGCGACGGTGGCAGAATAGTTTTTGGTGTATGGCCCTTGCAATCGGCGGCGGGATTGGCTATAATGAGTCTGCTTACAATTTATTTGCGACGTATCTTCCAGCAGGGAAGAACGTCAGCGAAAGGAAGAATTGAATATGAATCACGCAACCAAAAAGACGCAGGACATGGTAAAACTGGCACTGTTTGCGGGCATCATTGTGGTGCTGTCGATGACGCCGCTGGGCTACATCCCGCTGGGCGCTGTCAAGGCGACCACCATCCACATCCCCGTCATCTTAGGCTCGATTTTACTCGGATGGAAGGCCGGCGCCGCCCTGGGCGGCCTGTTTGGCCTGACCAGCCTGATCGTCAACACCCTCACCCCGTCGCTCACCTCCTTCACCTTCAGCCCCTTTTATTCGCTGGGAGGGGTCAGCGGCAACGGCTGGAGCTTGGTTATCTGCTTTGTGCCGCGCATCCTGGTGGGGATTATCCCCTACTTTCTGTTCCGGGGGCTGAAAAAGCTAATCAAGAGCGACACCGTCCCGCTGGCTGTCTGCGGCTTTATCGGGTCGATGGTCAACACCCTGCTTGTAATGAACCTCATCTACGTCTTTTTTGGCGACAGCTGGGGCAGTGCCAAGGGCGTGGCGGGGGATCTAATCTACAAAGCCATCCTGGCGGTCATCGCCACCAACGGCATCCCGGAGGCGATTGTGGCGGCGCTCATCACCGCGGCGGTGGGCAAGGTGCTGTTAAAACTTGGCGGCAGATAGCGAAAGGGGAACGCAAAAATGATTTTGGCAATAGATATCGGCAACAGCAACGTCGTCATCGGCGGCTTTGAAAATGACAGGATCGAATTTACCGCGCGGGTGGCCACCGACGCCCGCCGCACCGAGGAGCAGTACGCGGTGGAAATCCACCAGATCCTGCACCTGTACGGCTACAGCGCCAAGGAGATGGAGGGCTCGATTATCTCCTCGGTGGTGCCGCCGCTGACCAGTGTGATGAAGACCGCGCTGCGCACCATTACCGGCAAAAAGCCGCTGGTGGTCGGACCGGGGCTGAAGACAGGGCTCAACATCAAGCTGGACAATCCCGCCTCGTTGGGCGCGGACCGGGTGGCGGATACGGTAGCGGCCATCCACGAGTATCCGCTGCCGCTGCTGGTGGTGGACATGGGCACCGCCACCACCATGTCGGTCATCAATGAGAGGGAGGAATTTGTCGGCGGGGCCATTATGCCCGGGCTGCGGCTGTCGCTGGAGGCGCTCTCCAGCCGGGCTTCGCTGCTGCCGCACATCGATCTCATCCCGCCCAAAAACGTCATCGGCCGCAACACCATCGACGCGATGGACAGCGGCATGATCTACGGCACCGCCTCGATGCTGGACGGCATGATCGACCGCATCCAGGAGGAGCTGGGGCAGCCGGTGCAGGTCATCGCCACCGGCGGACTGTCGCAGAAGGTCACTCCTTACTGCAGGCATACCATCACCCAGGACCCGAACCTGCTGCTGAAGGGCCTGCGGATTTTGTACTACAAAAACATCAAATAAAAAAGAATTTTTCCTCCGGAAAGTTTTGGGTGTTTACAAAGCCTGTCTCACCCGATATAATGGGAGCAGAAGGGGCCGCTGCGCCCGTTCGGCAAATGAGAAAGGAATTTTTGTAATCCCACAAAGGAGGAGAGAGCATGAGCAGACGATTTGCTTTTCTGCTGTCGTTGGCGCTGGTGATGGCCGTCGCGCTGACCGGCTGCGGCATGAACAAGGAGAAGGCCATCGAGCAGATGGGCCAGGCGCTGACCGATAGCTCGGTGATTGAAAGCGGCCGGCTGACCGGCGAGATCAGCGGCACCATCTCTCTGGGTGCGGACAGCATCCCGATGGAGCTGACGATGGAGGGCGCCTTCAAGGACCAGATGCAGACGATGGCGATGAAGATGTCCGGCGAGGTGATGGGCAACCCGCTCGATACCGAGACCTATCAGCTGGATGGCAAGACCTACACCCTCGATCCGACCACCGGCGGGTACATCGAGTCCCCTTCGGCGACCGCCGGGATGGACTACCAGCAGCTGATGACGTTGGGACAGGCTGAGATGGTACAGCTCTACATCGACGGAGCCACCGCCGCTGAGGACTTTGCCTTCACCGAGGAGGAGAATGGCCTGCGGGTCAGCTTCACCATGCCAACCGAACAGCTTGGCCAGATGCAGCAGCAGATCAGCTCCCTGATGACCGACGAGCTGCTGCCTGCCCTGGAGGAGCAGATGCGCCAGAGCGTGAGTGAACAGATGGACGCCCTGCTCGAAAGCATGGGCGGGGCAGAGGCCTTGCAGGTCGACCAGGCGCAGCTCGACGCGCTGATCGACCAGCAGGTGCAGATGGTGATGGAGATGGAGCGGCAGCTGTTTGAGAGCCTGCAGATCAACGGCCTTAGCTGCGACATGCTCATCACCGACGGGGTCATCAACGACCAGACGGTGGGCATGCAGATGGAATTTGCCCTGCGTGACCTGGTCGATTCGCTGGCCGGAAGCCTCGGCGTGACCGGGACGGATACCAGCACCGTGCCGGAAAGCTGCGGGCTTGACATGCAGATTCACGCGGTGATTGCCGACCGCAACCAGGAGATCGAGATCGACTTCCCGGACTTTGGCGCGGCGGCCTAAAAAAAACAAAAAAGGAACCTCGCAAGAGGTTCCTTTTTGCGGCTCTTTTATTGTGCGTACAGCTCGCAGAGCTGTGCAAAGGTCCAAAACGCCTTCAGTGCCGTCTTGCGCTGGGCCGTCGCGGGGGTGATGGTGAGCCGCTCGCCGTTCCACCGCAGGTCGACGGTGACGTCGGTGTCCAGCAGGCGAATCTGTTCCATCACGCTGGCGGGCATGTTGGTGTAGTCGGCGGGGACATAAACCCGCAGCGTCTTGCCGTCAGCGGCGGCACGCAGGTCGGCCTTGACGCCCATCCAGAAGTTATAGCGTTCGGTGGCCTCCACATCCTGCGGGTCGGGGCGCTCGGCGGTTTCCATCTGCTGGACGGTGGGGGCGGAAGCGGGCTCGGCGGCGGTGTTGGTGTCTGCTGGCGGGGTGGTTGGCGTTGGGTCGGGGGTTGGGGTTGGCTCAGGGTCTGGGGTCAGGTTCTTATATTCGATTGTGCAGCCTTCTGGAATCATTGTCTTTAGGGCGTTTTCCCATGCAGTTTGCTCCTCTTCGGTCAAATCGTCGGAGAGGTAGACAGTTTTGAGAGCGGTACAGCCAGAGAACGAATCAGAAGAAAAATTGGAAGGTGGCTCTTTTCCCATAAAGGCGACGCTGGTCAGGCCTGTGCAGCGATAAAATGCACCGTTACCGATGCTGGTGACGCTGTCCGGGATGGTGATACTGTTCAGGCTATAGCAGAACTCAAATGCACTGTCACCGATGCTGGTGACGCTGTCCGGAATGGTGACGCTGGTCAGGCTATCGCAGCTATCAAATGCACTGTTACCGATGGAGGTGACGCTGTCCGGGATGGTGATACTGGTCAGGCTATGGCAGATCTCAAATGCACCGTTACCGATGGAGGTGACGCCGTCCGGTATGTCGACACTGGTCAGGCCAGAGCACATTGAAAATGCATAGTTGCCAATGGAGGTGACGCTGTCCGGAATGTCAATACTGGTCAGGCTATGGCAGATCTCAAATGCACCGTTACCGATGGAGGTGACGCCGTCCGGTATGTCGACGCTGGTCAGGCTTGAGCAGCGATAAAATGCATAGTTGCCAATGGAGGTGACGGTATAGGTTTGGCCGTTTGATTCGACATTCGAGGGAATTTTTATGCTGGTAACGGTTCGGTCGCAAGCGGACACGGTGGCTGTCTCATCGTTGTTCAAGGTATAGGTGAGGCCCTGATCGTCCTTGTTTTGTGCATTTAAGGTTTTTGTGGTTTCGTCATCTTCGCTTACAGCGGCTGTTGGCTCCATTTCTGTCACTTCCCCGTCCGCAAAGGCCACCGTCTGCACAGCCAGCGCGGCCAGCAGGGCGATGAGGATAGCCAGTATTTTCTTCATGTCCATTCCTCCCACATATTTTTGTATATACAAAAAAGGGGAATTTATAAATTCCCTTATCTTACCTTTATTGTAAAGCCACCCTGCCCAAAAAGCAAGCCCCAAAAGAATCTTTTCAAAAGAAAAAGCGCCCGGAAACGGACGCTTTTGGGGCTCGGGTTAGACCGAGAATTTGTCGATGATGGAAATGATGATCGTCAGAACAAACAGCGCCGCAGTCAGCACCTTGGTGCCTTTGGACAGCATGGCGTCTCTGGTTCTGCCGTAGTTGCGGCCAATTGCTTCGGACTGGCCGCCGGTCAGCGCGGACATGCCGCGTTTGCTCTCCTGCATGGAGACCAGAGCGATGACGGCAACGGAAGCCAGAATCAGAACGATCGCACAGATGATATTCAGTACGCCCATTGTTAACCTCCTAATTGATTTGCAAAATCAGGCGGAGGACAGCCTCCGCATCGTAACCTAACCCATTTATCATAGCATACCGGGGCCTGTTTTGCAAGGGCCGGCGCGCCTTTTTCGCGCAGAAAATTTTGCGGAGTGGAAAAATTTTCCGCCGCATAAATCCTTCCCGCCCGGCGCAAACTAGAACTGTTTCACCCATTCCTTGTCTGAAAGTCATTTTACAGACGGCGTTTGTGGGGTCTGTGTCCGGATGGTCACAGCAGTGCCTGTGTCCGTATGGTACTAGGCTGATTCAGTGTCCAAATGGACACTGGATCGGAAAGGGCGAAACGCACAAATCCGGTTATCGTTTTTCTTTGCCTGTTTTTAAGAAAAGGATACCGGTGAAAAAGAATCCGGTATCCTTCGACCATCCGGACAGTCCCACTTTTTGGGAGCTGACCGTGCAGCCGTGCAGCGCGGGGTTGGAACACTGACCCAAAGCACACCGGCAGGAAGAGGAGAACGGATTCTTTTTTTACATATTTACAGCGCGATCATGGGGATCAGCATGCAGGTTTCTCCGTTTCTGTTGGGATATGGTTTATGATTTTGCGGCCTTCCACTTGAGCAGCAGGGCCGAGTTGACAATGACCAGCACCGAGCCGGCGTTGTGCACCAGCGCCCCGACCACCGGATTGAGCGCGCCGGTGATGGCAAGGATGATGGCGATGAAGTTGAGCGCCATCGAGAAGGTCAGGTTGCACTTGATGGTCAGCATCATCCGCCGGGACAGGCGCACCAGGTGCGGCAGCTCCCGGATATCGTCGTTGATCAGGGCGATGTCGGCGGCGTCCACCGCGATGTCGCTGCCGATGCCGCCCATCGCGATGCCGACCTGCGCTTTTTTGAGGGCGGGCGCGTCGTTGATGCCGTCGCCGATCATGCAGACCGGGCAGCTTTGCCGCTGGCTGTGGTCGATCCAGTTGAGCTTGTCCTCCGGCAGGCAGCCGGCGTGCACCTGATCGATCTGCAGGACCTTTGCCACCTGGCGGGCGGCATTTTCGTGGTCGCCGGTCAGCAGGACAGGGGTGACGCCCGTTTGTTTGAGCGAGCGGATGGTCTCGGCGGCGCTCTCACGCAGCTGGTCGGACAGGGCGAGCAGCCCGGCAAAGCGGCCGTCAACCGCGGTGAAGATGAGGGTGCAGCCCTCGCCGCGCAGCTGCTCAGCCCGCCCGAGGGCCTGCGGCGGGATGATGGCGCCGTTTTCTTCCAGCAGCTCCCGATTGCCCGCCAGCACCACAAGACCTTCTGCCAACGCCTGTACGCCGCGTCCGGGGATCATCTGGAACTGCTGTGGATCAGGGATGGGCAAAGCGGCATACCGCTCGCGGCAGCAGCGGACAACCGCTTTGCCTAAGGGATGTTCGGAGCGCAATTCCGCCGAAGCGGTGAGAAGATAAAGCCGCTTGTCGGAGAGTCCCTCCTGAAAGCTCTGCACCGCACTGACCTGCGGGGCGCCGTAGGTGAGGGTTCCGGTTTTGTCAAAAGCGACGCGCCTGACCCCGGCAAGCCGTTCCAGCGCGTCTCCCTCCCGCACCAGAAAGCCGTGTTTGGTCGCGTTGCCGATGGCCGCCATGATGGCGGTGGGGGTGGCCAGCACCAGTGCGCAGGGACAAAAGACAACCAGGATGGTGACCGCGCGGATGATTTGCCCGCTGATCAGCCAGGTCAGCGCGGCGGCGGTCAGGGCGATGACGACAATCCAGGTGGCCCAGCGGTCGGCGATGCCGACGATTTTGGCCTTGCCGGCGTCCGCTGACTGCACCAGACGGATCATGCGCTGAATCGAACTGTCCTCGCCGACGCGGGTGGCCTTCATGTCAAACGACCCGAACTGGTTGACCGTTCCGCTGGAAACCGCGTCGCCCACGCCCTTATCGACCGGCAGCGACTCCCCGGTCATGACCGCTTGGTTGATCGAGGTCTGTCCGGAGAGGATGACGCCGTCCACCGGGACGGTCTCGCCCGGCAGCACCCGCAGGATGTCCCCAGCCTGTACCTGCTCGGCGGGGAGGATTTGTTCCTGTCCGGCCTGAATCCGGCGGGCGGTGTGCGGGGTCAGATGGACCAGCTTTTCGATGCCGGCGCGCGCCCTGGCGACGGTGAGGTCCTCCAGCAGGCCGCCCAGCTGCATGATGAAGGCCACTTCGCCCGCGGCGAAGTCCTCCCCAATCAGCACCGAGGCGATGAGCGCGATGGAAACCAGCACGTCCGCCTTGATGTCAAAGGCGGTGACCAGCCCGATGACGGCCTCCAGGATGATGGGGACGCCGCACAGGATGATGGCGACCCAGGCCATATCGAAGGGGAAGGGGTTCAGGTGAAAGATGCTCAGCAGCAGGGCCAGGCCGGAAAGAATCAGAAAAGCGATGTCCCGTTTGGTGCCGCCCCACTCGAGCAGCTGTTCCAGCTTTTGCATGGCAGATGCCTCCTCGATAATACCGGTAGGGGTATTGGTATATTCTGCTATCAGTATACCGGTGGGGGTATCTGTTTGTCAAGGGGAAAAAGAAAAAACAGCTGCATTGTGCAGCTGTTTGGGAGATTTTTGTTAGATCATGTTTGCAAATCGCTCGACGGCCTTGGTGAAGTTGGCGATGGTCTGATCGGCGTCGCCGTGCTCGATGCCGTCGCGGACACAGTGGTTGATGTGCCCTTCCAGAACGACCTGTCCGACCTTGTGCAGGGCGGACTTGGCGGCGTTGATCTGGGAGAGGATGTCCTCGCAGGGGATGTCCTCATCGATCATGCGGTCGATGGCCTGCACCTGTCCGATAATTTTTTTCAGGCGGCGGTGTAAATTTTCCGAATCCATGCACTGTCTCATAGCAGGGCCTCCTTATAAAAATCCTTTTTCTTATTATCGGCTAAATTCATTTTTTTGTCAATACACGACAAATGAAGTAAAATCAATAACCGCTTGACTTCCCGCGGAAAATATTGTATCATAGGAAGGTAAATTTTAGAATCCATACGCCGCTGTGGTGGAATAGGCAGACACAAGGGACTTAAAATCCCTCGGAGTAAAATCCGTACCGGTTCGAGTCCGGTCAGCGGCACCAAACCAATATAATCCGAACCAGTTCTTCCCTGTGGGGGACGGGTTCGGATTATTTGTTTATTTCGAGCGATACGAAAACACCTATTTCCTGAACGGCGTGATAAAGCGCCCTGAATCCAAACCGCGAGGACCGCGAAAAAGAAAGTAACCAAGTAAAAAACAGGCAAGGCAATCACCAAACCGGCGAATTGCCTTGCCTGTTTCTATATTTAGTCAGCGGCTTGTGCTGCAATTTCTTTATCTGGCTTTTCTGCCTGTTGCGCTTTCCATTCTGCAAATTCCCGCTGCCCTTCCTCACTCTCATAGAAGGCAAGAATATCGGGGAAAATGCACCGCGCTATGATCTCAATTTCCCGTTGTGGAATTGAGGTGTTGTTTATCAATTTCTTCTTTCTGGCCAACAAACGACTCCTCTCTCATATGTTCAGGTGCCCTGATTCAGAATTTTCGCCGCCCGTTTCACATTTTCCGCCGCGTTGCCCTTTCGGAAATTCTCGCCGTTAAACTGGATAGGGACGCAGACTTCCAAAACCCTGTCGTAGATGCGGCGCTCGTCCAGATCGGCAGCCTTCTGCATCACGGAAAGCGGGATGTTGGTGGTGACAATCATTGGTTTGCCGGTCAGCAGCCGTTTGTTGACCACATCAAACACGCGCTCCCTGCCGAAACTGGTGTTCCGTTCCGCGCCCAGGTCATCCAAAATCAGCAGTTCCGGGCGCATCAGCGTTTTCAGGTAGGCGTCCCGGTCTGCGCCGAAATTGCCCTGCATCCGGTTCACCACATCGGACAGCCCGACAAACAGGACGGAGACCATTTTCTCAATCAAAGCGTTGGCAATGCAGCCCGCTGCATAGGATTTCCCGGTGCCCACATTGCCGAACAGAAGCAGTCCGATTCCCTCACTGCGAAAGACATCCCAGTTTTCGGAATATCTTCTCGCTTTAACAAGCTGAGGAGTCATGACCTCGGCATTTTCAAACCGCCATCCGGCGGCTGGAATATCCCGGAACGCCTCGGAACGGAGCATGGCAATTCGGTTCAGGCGTTCCAGCTCCTGCTGCTCCGCTTCGCGCCGTGCCCGTTCCTCAGCTGCGCATTTACAGGCAATCGGGTGCTTGTCCAACCCGTTTTTACGGTACTGTTCAGGAAAATAGGCTTCCTTGGGCGTGTGGCACTTACCGCAGTATTTCAGCCCATCATCCGGGTTGATGTAATCATCCGGTGAGTTGTTCAGGGTATCTGCTGCCTCAACGATTGCAGCCATGATTGGATTTACATTCACAAGCATTCTCCTTCCTCATAGGTCTCTATATAGTCGTAATTTTTTCCGGGCTTCGATTTGCTGTCCTCGTCCATCCACTTGCGGATTGTAGCGTAATGGTTGGCATAGTGCTTTCCGCTGGAGGCCATATAGGCCGATAGCCGGTTGATGTAGTCCTCGTATTGGCCGGGATAGGTCGATTGCAGATCGGCCAATTCACTGTCTAAAAGAAAAACATTCTGATACTGCCCAAAACAGCGGCGGGCGTTCTCCCTCCTGTTGTTCTGACTGGAGTCTGTTTTCTTCTTCTCTTTCTTACTTATGGGCAAATTTTGCCCCATACAAGGGGAAGATTCCAGCCCATCCATTGGGCAGAAATTGCCCTCTGGACGGGAAGAAAGCTGCACCTCATCGGGCAGTTGCAGGAAAATACGATTTGCCCGGTTCCAGCCCTGCCGGACGCGGGTGATGAGGCCCGCATTTTCCAGCTCGGCCAGAGCGGCCTTGACCGTCCGCTCGCTCCGGTTCAGGTCATTTGCCATCTGGCGGATGGTGTAAATCACATAGACATCCCCATTCTCCGACACCCAGCCGGATTTCTGGGAGAGTTATGTGCGTCCCAGCAGCAGGGCATAGAGCAGTTTGGCGTTAATTGAGTATTCATCCCGAAGGATAAACCGAGGCAACGGCACGAAAGGCGGCAGCGGGGTATCGGTTTTGTAGTAGATGGTGCATCACTTCCTTTCTCCGGCACAGGGTAATTAAGGCGGGTGGTGGGATCGTTTGGAGTGGTAATGCGGGCAGACGATCACCGCAGCGCGGAAGCTCTGTTTGCAGTTGCGGACGCACCTGCGGCAAAGGGCGTTATAGGCGATGCGTCCCCGATTATTTAAGAAGAACGCCCATTCTTCTTTTCTCTTTTTACTCATACGCGGCATAGCGGTCTCCTGTAATTACAATTCCTTACGCTGGGCTTCTTTGAGCAGCGACCAAATCTCGGCCTGCCGTTCTTTCAGTTCCGCAACATCCTCAGTGTAGAAATGCCCGGAGCTGTTAATCCGGCGGCAAATCTGGTTGATATTGCTGGCAGCCCGGCTGACGGCTGCGGCCAGTTTCTTCTGCTGGGTGTAATCCACCTTGATGATGTAACCGTCAATCGCCATCTTGCGGAGATATGCACCCATGTTCCTGGTGCCGAGCTGCGCCATCTTGTTTTGGATGAGCCGCCGCTCCTGCTCGGTGACGCAGAACTCGATGCGGATCGGTCTTGTGCGTTCAGCCATTGGATATTCGCCTCCTTCAAACTACAACGGACAAATTTTTACGGATTGGGGGGACACTCGAAAAAATATCCCCTTTCATATTTCAACGGACAGTTTCGGGCAAAAACTTGGTACCTGCTCAGAAAAAATTTCTCTCTCACTTTACAACGGACATTTTATTCGCAGATTAGCGGGTAAGGCGGGAATAAAATTTCCAAGCCGGAAAGTGCCTCCCAATTTACAACGGACACTTTTTAGGCTAAACGCAGGTATGGCAGCAAAATATTTTTGAACCGAATTCCCCTCCTACTTTACAACGGACATTTTCTCCGAGAAAAACAGGGGTCTGCCTGAAAAAGTGAAAATAAAAATGCTCCCGGCTTTGGAAAAAGCGGAAGCATCATGTTCTGCGGATATGAGATTTCAGAGAACAGCAAGCACAGCCGCTGTCCGTACACAGCGGCGAAATGAGCGTTCCGGCCTGTCTGCCAGTCTGCTCATTTGTTCTTGTTGGGAGCACCCAAACCCCTATAAAAACGCCACTTTGTTGTTGTAGAAAGGAACTGAAAAGTATTACCGCTTCAAGTTTGAAGAAATCCGCTTTTCCGATGAGAAAATGGTGACTTTGGTGGAAAAGATCGGATGTCATAATTTAACAAGAAATCGTGCTCGTAGGATGAAAGGATAAGTCGTTTTTAGAAAAGCGCTCAAGAAGTGCTCGTTCACAAGTTCTAAAAATAAACCATACGCAACCGGATTGACAGCAAAAGAGGTCTGGAGTTGTACTCCAGGCCTCTTTTGCTGTGCATACGGATAAGAGCTATCATACCTCTGCTTTTACATTCAGTCTTAAAAGCGGAGCCTGACGAAAACGCCAATATTTGCCAGGAAGAGCATAGATGCCGACCAGGATTAAATACAGTTTTTTGGGGAGTCTAGGACCCTTCATTTTTTCTTCACTGTATCGCGGTCAATAGGGCTTCTTTCAGCTTCTGTTCGATACTGAGGAGTTCTGTTTCGGCATTCTGGCGGGCGGCGCGGCCCTCCTGCTGGATCTTGATGGTTTCCTCAATGGTGGAAATCAGATCCGCGTTGACCTTTTTCAGCGTTTGCAGATCCACAATGCCGCGCTCAGATTCTCTTGCCACTTCCGTGCTGTTCTGCCTGAGCAGTTCTGCGTTTTTGGTGAGCAGGGTATTGGTGGCGTCGGAGACGCTTCTCTGCATTTTCAGCACGCTCTCCTGCCGGTGAAGCCCCAGGGCAATGACAATCTGGCTCTTCCACAGCGGAATGGTGCTGAGGATCGCCGTCTGGATCTTATCCACCAGCATTTTGTCGTTGTTCTGGATGAGGCGGATCTGCGGCGCTGTCTGGATAGCGACGGTCTTGCTCAGCTTCAGGTCGTGGATCTTTTTTTCAAAGCGGTTTACCGTGTCCTCGAAATCCCGCACCACCTGGGCGCTCATGGCGTCGCCCTTAGCCGCCGCTTCGGCGCGCAGCTGCGGCAGGGTGGTTTCCTGCAATTCCTGTAGCTTTTCTTCGCCTGCGGCGATGTAAATTTGCAGCTCCCGGAAGTATTCCAGGTTTTTTTCATACAGCCCGTCGAACATGGTGATGTCCTTGAGCATCTGCATCCGGGCCTGGTCCAGCTGCTGCTCGATGCGGTCGATCTGCACCTCCAGCTTTTCATACCGCTGCATAAACTTTTTAACGGCCCGGGAGGCGTTTTTCAGGAATGGGATCTTATCCCAAAAGCCCTCGTCCAGCCCGTCCACATCCACCTCTTTGACCTTCAGCACCAGATCCGACATCAGCTCCCCCACATAGCCGCTGTCCTTACTGCGCACCTGTGTGAGGATATTGTCAGAAAAGCTGGAAATGTTCCGCTGCGCCCCGACGCCGTACTGAAGCGCAGCCTGAGAATCCATCAGGTCGATGCTGTTTTTGACCTCCTCCACCCGTGCTTTCTGCTCCGGACTCAATTCTTCCACCTGAGCGCGCACCGCTTCCACGCTTGCAGGCTTCTGCACTTGCAAGGCGGTATGTCCTTTACTCTGCATCAAAGCATCCAGTGTGATAGAATCTGCCATCTTTTATCTGCTCCTTCCCACTATGAAAGCGCTTTAATGATCCTGTCCATGGTATTGGCATCCGGCATGGGCGCTACCTGCGTCAATTCCTCGGCAATACCGGACACCCCGAAACGGGCTGCATCCGTGGGGGTATCGTATACGCCGGTACGGAACCCGTGCTTTTCCCAGGCCAGCCGCTGGATGTCCTCATCCAGCAGGGCATCGATCCCCGCCGTACCGGCCTCATCCAGGGCGATATACACATGGGAGGACCAGACGGTGGGCGTTGGATACATTATCACAATGTCCCCCTTGATCTGTTCCCAGGTATCCGGGTTTTCCACGGCGAATTCCAGCAGCTGGTTTTCATAGCCGGCGATCAGAGGCTTGGCGCCCATGCCTGTCTTCAGAAACTGATCGAACAAATCCGAGGAGGAGCTTTCCATATACCCCAGCTTCTGAAAAATATTTTGCAGCCGGGGCAGGATCTCCGCCAGATTGCTTTCGTCCGCCACGCCGCCGCAGAGGGTATTGGCCAAAAGCCCGGCGAACATATTGCCGGAATTGGATTTGGTCGGGTCGGTGGTGCCCACGGAAACACTGCCGTAAAGCTGGGGAAGGCCGATTTCCTCCCAGGTTGTGCCGGCTTCTATGGTCTCGGTCAATTTTTCCATGTCCACCGTGTATACGCCGTTTGTAACGACAGCAAGCCCGCTGTCGACCAAGGCCTGCGCCACGGCGCTGCGGGTATACAGGACGATGGGTGTATTGAGGATGATCTCGCTTTTCACCGGGTCTCCATGAACCTGCTTATACAGTTCCAGAGCCGTCTGATTGGAGGGAAATAGGAAATCCCGCCCCTCGGCGTCGTCGGTGACCATATCGATGGAACCTGCCTTGGCGTAGTCGATGACCAGCCGATACCTGTCCCGCAGGATATCCTGTACCTCCTCGTCTTCCAGCAGGCCGATTTTTTCGCCGCCCACATAACCGTTGATTTCAGTAACGGTTTGGCTATTACTGATGAATACATAGGCAGCGGCGGCTATGATGACAGCTGCCAGGATGCCCAGCCCAATGAGCTTGGTTTTCATTTTCCGCCCTCCATTTTCAAGGTGCTTTTCAGGAGTTCGATATCTGCCTCGATATCCAGCAGCTCGCCCTGCATCAGATGGGCAAACTGCTTTTCAAAGGCGGAGTTCAGCACCGGCAAGGCCTCCGCCGTCTTTTGCAGAATATCGGCGACCTCCCCCGAATGAAGCTCCGTCTCCTGGAAATCCACATATCTTGTCAGCAATTTGGCGGCCGTATCCAGATAATAGGTAAAGAAGCGGCGCGCCAGCTTAATTTTGTCTGGATTTTCCTCCAGATAGGTTAGGATCCGGGCCCCGGTAGCATATAGAGCCTGCGCATCCTGCCGCACAGAGGAAGTTTTGATCTCTTTTACTGCTTTATCAATGTCTGCCAGGTCCGCCTGGGCATCGTCCAAAAGTTGCCGGATCTCTTCACCGCCAGGCATAGATTCCACATCAATTCCCGCGATTTTCCGGCTGGGCTTGAGCAGGAAAAACAGTCCGAAATAGATGCCGACACACAGCAGGATGCAGACAATCAGATTCCAATGGAAAAATAGGAACAGTAGCAGGAAGACGATTGCAGCAGCAAAGGAGGAAACGAGCATTCGCGAAGTCTCTTTCATCAGTTATACCCCTTTACGCTGCGGAACGCCTCCGTCAGATTCTCCCGGCCGTCGAACACCCGGGCATTGGTATACCGCGCCAGCTCCTCCAGTTGGGTTTCGTCAGCGTCTCCAAACATGATGGAGAAGACCGGGACCTCAGTTCCAAGCCCGGCGTAAGCCGCCTCAAAATCGGACAGGGACCCGCTGGACTGCCCGTCGGTGAGCAGGATGATCGCCGGCGTATACTGCGACAGATCATATTCTCCCAGCAGCTCAATCCCCCGCACGGCGGCCGCGTACATATCGGTACCGCCGCCTACTTCCTGGTTTTCCACTTTGTCATAAAGCGCTTCCAGCTCGCTGCCGTTGCCTGTGGCCGTATAAGTGTCGATCACGCCCCCGTTAAAGGGAATAAGGATATTCACCTCGTTTTCTGATGCCTGCAAGAAGTTTTTCCGGGCGTTCTCCTGGATGAGCAGCTGCTCCATGGCCTGAACCAGCTGTTCATTTCCCTCGCCGCTCATGCTGCCGGAGTAGTCCAGGCAGTACACGGTAAGGGAAGGCTTGCGGAAATCGGTTTGGTATAGATTTAGGCATTCAAACAGAACATCGGCAGCTGGCATTTTGATGGGGGAGAGCACCCGGTCGGGCTGCAGGCCCCAGTCGGCCCGGAATACATCCTTGTTTTTCTCCGAAACCCCGGTGTAGCCAGAACGGCGGCCGGTGCGCTGGATCTCGTCCTGCACATCCTCCGACAGCAGGTATTCCTGCAATTTTAAAAACAGTTCCTCCTGGCCATCGTCCCCTTTGTCCACATAGCCCAGGGGCGAATCCGCCAGCGAAAGACCGTCATAGGGGTACACTACATACAGCGGCTCCTTGCCACGCTCTTCCAGTTCCCGGTTGGCCTGGATGACCAGGCACTCGTAGTTCACCATAGCGTCATAATCGCCCTGCAAGAACATGTCCTTCAGCCAGTCCGAGCTGCCGGAGGAGCGGTCCACGCCGGAGAGAAGCTCCTGCATTTGCGCCCTCAGTTCGTCACTCTGCAGATCCTCCGATGTGATGACTTCCGGGTTGCCCAGGAGCGCGTACAAAAATCCGATATACGCGCTGGCGCCGGAATTGGACTGAGTGGCGCTGGTCATGCAGAAGCGGAGTTTTCCGTTCCGGATCGCCTCAAGAAGGTCGTTTACCGACACCTCCCGCCCCACAAATCCCAGCTCCTCCGCCAGGCTTTTGCGGATACCGAACACCACCGGCGAAATGGAGATGGATTCCGCGTGCTTGATCCGGTGTTCCGTATCCCCCACCGTCAGCCACAGGCTGCTGGCCGGCCACACGGCGTCATAGGGGATGTCTTCCTCTCCCAGTAGACGCATGATATCCAGCGAGCCCATATAGGTCATCTCAATGCGCACATGCTCCCTGTCGGAAAACTCCTCCAAGATCGGTTCCAGTTCGGAATTTTCCGATCCGGAAACAATACGCAGCACCGAGCTACCACCACCCAAAACCGTGTCGGCTTCACCTCCGTCCGTGCTTCCTACATTGCAGCCGCTGAACATTGTCAGTATCACGAAAATAGACAGCAGACAACCAATAAAGCCCCTTTTCATTTTCATAGTGAGACCCCTTCCTTTGCCAACATTCGTATATTGCAAAGTAAATATTTTTTACAATTACAACAACCCATTATATTTTACAATGCGTCGTGTAAAATCTGCTACCTCAGCAAGGTAAAAGATATGTATATTTGGAGCAGTATGTGGATGGAGGGCATAGAATAAAACAAAGATGCTGAACTTGACGACACCGCAAAAAATAGACCATATCGCAAACAACAAGGCTGAGAAGCATCTTTTCCTAACAGAATGAAAAACGCCACATACAGCGGCAGAAATGCCTCAAAATTGACCCGAAATCACACACAAAAGCGCTGATATATGCCACACCCCCTTTGGCAGAGAGCAATTCTCGATTTCTCTTAAAGATTCGTAATAGGTATTGCAATTATCTCTGATTTGTATTATACTATATTCAAGATGAATTGGAGGTGCTTTGGTGAATACAGTTGGTGAGCGTTTGAAAACCCTGCGCGAAGAGATGGGACTTTCGCAAAAGAAGATGGCTGAGCTGCTGGATGTGACCCAGCCGAGCATCAACCGGTATGAACACGGGAAAGCGGTTCCTATTGAGGTCCTAATCGGGTATGCGGACTATTTTGATGTCTCGATGGACTATATCACCTGCCGCTGTGATGAGCCACAGGGCAAGCTGTATCAGGCACGACCGCCGATCTCCGACAATCCGGAATTGGGGAAGTTTATCGAGATGTGCTTTGACCCACATTCTCCGATGAACGGGCGGTTGAAAGAGGCCCTGTTCCGCATGATGGAGGGTAAACAATGAAAGCTGTGATTTACGCCCGATATTCTTCCGATAATCAGAGAGAAGCAAGTATTGAAGGACAAATCCGGGAGTGTACCGCCTTTGCCGAAAAGAACGGGATCACAGTCCTGCGGCATTATATCGACCGGGCTATTTCCGCCAAGACGGATAACCGGCCTGAATTTCAGAATATGATTAAAGACAGCAATAAAAAGCTGTTTGATATGATCATTGTCTGGAAACTTGACCGGTTTGCCCGGAACCGCTACGACAGCGCCCGGTATAAAGCGCAGCTCAAGAAAAATGGTGTGAAAGTGGTTTCCGCGCTACGGAGGTCATTTCAGACGGCGCGGAGGGGATCATTCTGGAATCCATGCTGGAAGGCTTTGCCGAATACTATTCGGTTGACCTCTCTGAAAAAGTCGTGCGCGGCATGACCGACAATGCCTTGAAATGTATGTTTAACGGCGGGACGCTGCCAATGGGATATGTGATCGACGCAGAGCAGCATTTCCAGATTGACCCGATCACGGCACCGTATATTCTGGACGCTTTCAAACAGTATGACGAAGGCGCGACTATGACGCAAATTCGGGATTGGCTCAACGAGCAGGGCATGAAAAATACCCGCGGAAATCCCCTGACCTATAACAGCGTACAGCACCTATTGAAAAACCGCCGCTACATTGGCGAATATCGGTACAGGGATATTCTCATTCCTGACGGCATACCTACCATTGTGCCGAAGGACCTTTTTGACCGGGTACAGGCCAAAATGGAGAAAAATAAAAAAGCCCCGGCCCGGCATAAGGCTGAGGACGATTATCTGCTGACAACCAAGCTGTTCTGTGGGTATTATGGGGCCTACCTCTGTGGCGAAAGCGGCACCAGCCGCACCGGGGTTGTCCACCACTATTACAAGTGCGTTTCGGTCAAGAAGAAGCGCAAGGAATGCCACAAAAAGCCGGTTAAAAAAGGCTGGATTGAGGATTTGGTTGTTTCCGAAACCATGAAGATGATTATGGATGACGATGCAATCGAAGCTATCGTTTCGATGCTCATGGAGTTGCAGGAACAGGACAATACCAACATTCCCCTGTATGAACGGCAGTTGCAGGAAACGAATACCAAGATTCGCAACTTGATAAACGCGATCCAACAGGGTGTTTTGACCAAATCCACGAAAGAGAGCCTTGAAGAATTGGAGGCGGCAAAAGAAGAATTGGAAACCCGTCTTGCCAATGAGCAGTTGTCCAAACCTCCCAAGGTCAGCGCCGAATTTATGACCTTCTGGCTCCATCGTTTCCGCAAGTTGGATGTCACCAAGCAGAGCCACCGGAAAATGCTGATAGACACCTTTATCAACGCGATTTACCTTTATGATGATAAGATGCTGATCACCTTCAACTACAAGGACGGGACGAAGAAAATCACTTTCAGCGAGATACAGGAAGCCTCCAAACGGGATGCTTCTGGTTCGGATTTGGAATGCTCACCGGCACCCAAAAAGACCGGAGCCTTAAGGGCTCCGGTCTTTTTGGGTATTGATTGAGGACGGACTTGAACCTTTCAAGCTCCGGTCAGCGGCAGCTGCAAAAGCTCTAGCTTTTGCAGCTATTGGTTTGGAACGGACTTGAACCTTTCAAGCTCCCCAGGCTGAGCCTGGACGCAATTCACGCACAGAGTTTTTTGAAGGTTCAAGCCAGGCGGCCCGCGGCAGAGGAAGGATGTTTGACTTTATATCATAGGAGAGCAGGCTGAGCCTGGACCCAATCCGCACACCAGGCTGAGCCTGGACGCGATTCGCGCACCGGGATTTTTTGGAAGATTTAAGCCAGGCGGCCCGCGGCGGAGGAAGGATGTTCGCCTTTATATCTTAGGTGAGCAGGCTGAGCCTGGACACAATCCGCGCACTAGGGTTTTTGAAAGACTCAAGCTATGCGGCCCGCGCAGAAAACCACACAAAAAAAGGGGCAGCGAACGCACAGCTCGCTGCCTTCTTTTTTGGGCTTTATTTGTGCGGCTGCCTATGCCAGCGTGTCGTCCTTTGCCATCTTCACAATATCCCCCACGCCGTCCAGCACGATGGTTGGGCGGTAGGCGTAGGTCTTGACAGTCTCTGCGGTGGAGACGCCGGAGAGCACCAGCACGGTGGACATGCCGCTCTCCATGCCGGAGATGACGTCGGTGTCCATCCGGTCGCCCACCATCACCGCATCGCCGGAGTGGCAGCCCAGAATCCGCAGGCCGGTGCGCATCATCAGCGGGTTGGGTTTGCCGCAGAAGTAAGCCTGGGTGCCGGTGGCCATCTCGATGGGGGCAATCAGCGCACGGCAGGCCGGCGCGATGCCGTTTTCGATCGGGCCGGAGACGTCGGAGTTGGCGCCGATCAGCTTTGCGCCCTGCAGCACCAGGTTGGTGGCCTTGGTCAGGGTGTCCAGCGAATAGGTACGCCCTTCGCCGACGACGACATAGTCGGGGTTGACGTCGTTCATGGTGATGCCCGCGTCATACAGGGCGTTGAGCAGGCCGGCCTCGCCGATGGCAAAGACCGAGCAGCCCGGCGACTGCTCCTTTAAAAAGGCGGCGGTGGCAAGGGCGCTGGTGTAAAAGTGCTCCTCCTGCACGTCCAGTCCCATGCGGGCCAGCTTCTGCTGGAGCTCCCGCGGGGTGTAGCCGCTGTTGTTGGTGAGGAACAGATATTCCTTGTTTTCATCGTGCAGCCACTGGATGAATTCCGCGACGCCCGGCAGGATACGGTTGCCGTGATAGATGACGCCGTCCATGTCGCAGATGAAGCCTTTCTTCTGGTTGAAATCAATTTTATTTCTGTTTTCCATCTTGTTTATAAATCCCTTTCTGTTATTGGTGCAGCGGGGGAGCTTTTGCGCTCGCCGGTTTCCCGAAAGATTAAAATGGCCCTGGCGCTGGGGGTTACCGAGCAGGTGATGAATTGGTACCCCTGCGCCTCCATCTCGTTGGCGGTCTCCTCGATGCGCTGCGCCATCTTTTTGGTCTTGGGCTGATAGCCGATCACGACGGTTTTGATTGCCATAATCTTCTCTTCCCTTCTTTCTCTCTTCCTTTTTTCTGCTTTATTCTATTATACCATTTTGAGTATAGCAGAGAAAGGGGTGGGTTTCCATCAAGAATCTGTTAAATTTGTTTCGGAAAAGAAAAGAACTTCCCCCGCTTGATAGGATACCACGAATGTGGTACAATGGAAGCAAAGGAGGGGATCGCATGTTCAGCAGAACTGCAAAGAGAAGGATGCTGGCTGTGGTGGCCGTGCTGGCGGCTGTCTTTGTCGTGGCCGTTGTTAAGACCAGACTGATCGGGCAGAAGCCGTTCCGAAATTGGGAGAAAGCGGACATCGCCCAGGTGGAGCTGACGCTGACCCCGCCGGACCAGAGCTTTGTGCTCACCGGCGCTGAGGCCGGGGAGCTGCTGCCGCTTCTGCAGAAGGTGGTCCTCTACCAGGGCGACAACAGCTACACCGACTATGCGGGACAGGCGGTGGTTTTTGATGTAACCCTGCGGGACGGCTCGACGACGCAGGTGGTGGCCTGCAACCCCTTTGTCATCATCGACGGTGTGGGTTACCGCACCAAGTACGAGCCGTGCGAGGCGCTCAACGCCTTTGTAAATCGCCTGCTGGGCGAGCGAAGCTGAAAGAAAGCTGTGCGCGTGTAGCGGACAGATTCTTGAGCACACTTTTCGTTTCGATGAAATCGGAGAGAGGGAAAGCGAAAAGCGGGGATTATACGCATTGTAAATTTGAAGAAGGAAAAAAGGTAATAAAAACTATAATAAAAGAATAAAAAGGTAAAACAAAGAAAAAAAGCGAGCATATAATTACTGCAAATTGTGGAAATCGAAGACTTTATTTTGTTGGATAGGGAGAAAATTTTTTGCCTAAATTTATTGCTTTTTTTGAGCGTTGCGCAGATAAAGTCTGGTGTCAAGCGTTTTTTTAATATTTTTTATAAATGTAAATATATAGATATTGTCAAGGTATTTTACCTTGACAATATCTATATGTAGTGGTATAAGAAAAAAGTAAATACAAATTATAGATTATAAATAATAAAATTTATTATACAATTTGTATTATATATATTTTTAATTATTAAATGGGGGAATCGAGATGATGAAGGAAGTTATCAAAAGGGACGGCCGAATCGTCAGCTTTGACAGCACCAAGATTCTGTCCGCTGTGGAGAAGGCGATGAAGGCGGCCGGCTGCGCGACCCTGCAGGGCGCTGCGGCGGTGACAGAGGCGGTCGTGAAGGACCTGGAAACCAAATATCCCGATACCCCGCCGAAGATCGAGGAGATCCAGGACGTCGTTGAGCGCGAGCTGATGCGGCTGGGCTTTGACGACGCCGCCAAGCAGTACATCCTCTACCGCGCCAACCGCACCCGTATTCGTGAGGCGAACACCAGCCTGATGAAGACCATCGATGAGATCACCAAGGTGGACGCCCGCCAGAGCGACGTCAAGCGCGACAACGCCAACATCGACGGCAACACCGCGATGGGCAGCATGCTGCAGATCGGCACAGCGGGCGCCAAAGCCTACAACGAGGCTTACCTGCTGACCCCGGAACAGGCCAAGGCCTACCGGGAGGGCGACATCCACATCCATGACTTCGATTTTTATTCGCTGACCACCACCTGCACCCAGATCGACATCATCAACTTGTTCGACGGGGGCTTCTCCACCGGCCACGGCTTCCTGCGCGAGCCGCAGAGCATCCAGAGCTACGCGGCGCTGGCGGCCATCGCCATCCAGTCCAACCAGAACGACCAGCACGGCGGCCAGAGCATCCCGAACTTTGATTACGGCATGGCGCTGGGCGTCGCCAAGACCTTCCGCAAAGCCTACACCAACAAGCTGATGGAGGGCGTGGAGGACTATCTGGACACCGAGGACGAGAAGGAAGGCATCGACGCCATCCTCAAACAGGCCAAGGAAAAGACAGGCTTCACCCCCCGCCTGGAGGACGGCGCCAAGGAATTTGACGCCGCGGTGGCCGAGGGCCTGACCGAGCGCTACCAGATCCCGCAGGCAAAGGCGGCGCGACTGGTGGAGGTTGCCCGTCACCGAGCAACCCGCAAGGCCGACCGCGACACCTATCAGGCGATGGAGGGCTTTGTCCACAACCTGAACACCATGCACTCCCGCGCCGGCGCGCAGACCCCGTTCAGCTCGATCAACTACGGCACCGACACCTCCCCGGAGGGACGGATGGTCATCAAGAACATCCTGCTGGCCACCGACGCGGGCCTGGGCCACGGCGAGACCTGCATCTTCCCAATCCACGTCTTTAAGGTCAAGGAAGGGGTCAACTACAACGAGGGCGACCCGAACTACGACCTGTTCAAGCTCTCCTGCAAGGTCAGCGCAAAGAGACTGTTCCCGAACTACATCTTCCTGGACGCGCCGTTTAATCTGCAGTACTATAAACCCGGCCATCCCGAGACGGAGGTGGCGACCATGGGCTGCCGCACCCGCGTCATGGGCAACGTCTATGACCCGACCCGCGAGATCAGCTACAGCCGCGGCAACCTGTCCTTTACCTCGATCAACCTGCCGCGCCTGGCCATCGAGTCCAACCACGACGAGAAGCTGTTCTACCAGAAGCTCGACAAGATGCTCGACCTGGTGGCCAACCAGCTGCTCGACCGCTTTGAGATTCAGGCGGCCAAACGGGTCTACAACTTCCCGTTCCTGATGGGGCAGGGCGTATGGCTGGACAGCGACAAGCTGGGCCCCAACGATGAGGTGCGCGAGGTGCTCAAACACGGCACCCTCTCGATCGGCTTTATCGGCCTTGCCGAGACGCTGACCGCCCTGTACGGCCATCACCACGGCGAGAGCGACGAGATGCAGCAGAAGGGCCTGCAGATTGTCAAATATATGCGCGACTACTGCGACCGCAAGAGCCAGGAGATGAAGATGAACTTCACCCTGCTGGCCACCCCGGCGGAGGGCCTGTCCGGACGGTTTATCCGGATGGACAAAAAGCGCTACGGCAACATCCCGGGCGTCACCGACCGCGACTATTACACCAACTCGTTCCACATCCCGGTGTGGTTTAACATCTCCGCCTACGACAAGATCAACAAGGAGGCGCCTTACCACGCGCTGACCAACGCCGGCCACATCAGCTATGTCGAGCTGGACGGCGACACCTCCAACAACGTCGAGGCGTTTGAGTCGGTGGTCCGCTGCATGCACGACGCAGGCATCGGCTATGGCTCGATCAATCATCCGGTCGACCGCGACCCGGTCTGCGGCTATGTCGGCGTCATCGGCGACGTCTGCCCGCGCTGCGGCAGACGCGACGGCGAGGCGATCAGCCCGGAGAAGCTGGCCCAGCTGCGCAAGCAGTACCCGGATATCCCGACCTTCCGCGGCATCAACTGATAGCCTCAACGGATGTGGAAGAAAAACAGTAAATTAACAAGAATGAGATAGAAGAAAAGGAGAATGAATCATGTCCGCTATGCAGAAACAGTCCACCGTAGGAAAAGACGTCCGCTTTGAGAGAATCCGCCGCATCACCGGCTACCTGGTCGGCACCATGGATAAATGGAATGACGCCAAAAAGGCCGAGGAGCACGACCGCGTCAAACACGGCCTGACCAACGGCTGCTGCAGATAAGCGATGGAGATCAATGTAGCGGGAATCATCGGCGAGAGCATCGTGGACGGCCCTGGCATCCGCCTGACGGTGTTTTGTCAGGGATGTCCGCATCACTGCCCCGGCTGCCAGAACCCCGAAACCTGGGAGTTTGCCGAGCGCACACGGATGCGTCCTGAGCAGATTTTGTCGATGGTTAAACAGAATCCCCTCATCCGCGGGGTGACCCTGTCGGGCGGCGAGCCGTTCGCACAGGCGGCGGAGCACGCAGAGCTTGCAAAGCTGCTGCGCGAAAACGGCTATGAGGTGGCGGCCTACAGCGGCTATACCTTTGAGGAGCTGCTGGACGGCACACCGGAGCAGCGGGAGCTGCTGAACAACATCGATGTGCTGATCGACGGGCCGTTTTTGCTGGCGGAGCGCACCCTGGAGGCGCGCTTCCGGGGAAGCCGTAACCAGCGGATCATCAACGTGCCGCAGAGCCTGCGGGAAGGCAAAGCCGTGCTGGAGCGCAGCGAGCGCTGGGGCGGCGGCATGTAAGCTTTAAAATAAACAGGATTTCAAAAAGAAAATGGTTCGCTGTCCCCGTTAAGGGGCTGGCGAACCATTTTTGTCGCTGGGGGAAAATTATTTTCTGGGGCCGAGCGGGAATCTGCGAAACTCCTCCACAAAGTCGCGGATATAGGAGACCGAAAGTTTGATGGCACGCTGGCCGATTTTCTGGCTGGAGTGTTTGGGGTCGCCGGGACCGAACCAGCCGCTCGGCGCGTTTTCCCTGGTGTCGCGCGGCAGGCGAACCATGCCGCCCTGGAAATCCACCGCCTGGATGTAGGCGGCCTTGGCGTTTTCGCTCGGGTCGTGGGCGTTCATCGGCTGGCACAGCTCCAGGTGGACCGACTCAGGATCGACCACCATCATGGCCGAGGTTTCCAGAAAATCGCCGTGGCCGCCCTTGAGCGAGGGGTCCAGCTGTCCCACCAGGCTCCACCAGTCGATGCTGGCGCAGATGCCGCCCGCGTGGTAGACCTCCAGCGCCATCTTGTCGATCGAAGGATTGTTGCCGCCATGACCGTTGAGAACCAGAAAGCGCCGTGCGCCGTGCTGCATCAGCGAGAAGGCGATGCTGCGCAGGACGGTGTAGAGTCCCTCATAGCCGAGGTCGATGCTGCCGGCAAAGCTCATGTGATAGGGGCAGACGCCATAGGGGACGGCGGGCACCACCAGCACGTTGTCGAGATCGGCAATCCTGTCCGCCAGGTAGCTGGGGATCATAAAGTCGGTGCCCAGGGCGCACTGGGGGCCATGCTGCTCGGTGCTGCCCACCGGAATGACGACGATGGGGTCGTTTTGCAGGACGGTTTTGGCCTGCGCGGTCGTCAATTTGGCAAGATACATCTGGATCATCCTTTCCTTTGGGTAAAAAAATAAGGGATTTTCTTTGTCGGATTGAAAAAATCAATTAAAAGTTGACGAAAATCTTGTTTTATTTTAACAATAATCCTTTACATTTGCATCAATATCCTGTAAAATATTAACTAGAAGGGCTTGTAGAAAAATACCCCTCTCCGCTTCATTATATACGCTGTGCAGATGAAAGTAAAGATCGAAGGGCGGAGAGCTTTTATTTTTAACCTCAAAATTCGGAAAAAGGATAGGGAAAGATATGGATATTATTCAAAGAATAAATGCACTGTATCCCAAGATGACCAAAAAGCAAAAAAGCATCGCGGACTGCCTGCTGGAATCTCCGGAGGATATCGCCTATATTACGCTGGCCCAGCTGAGCAAAAAGACGGCCTCCTCCGAGCTGACGCTGCTGCGCTTTTGCCAGAAGTTGGGGTACGCCAACTTTCTGGAGATGAAGAACGCCTTCCGGGAGTACACCCAGAACATGGTCAAGCTCCTCTCCTCCCCGCAGTACTTTGTGCCGGACGCTACCATCACCGACGAGAACGGCAAGTCGGAGCTGCTGCGGGAAATCTGCAAGGAGGAGTCGGAGGCGTGCAAAAAGTTTTTCTCCTCGCTGGATCTGCTGGCAATCATCTCCGCCGCCGAGGCCATCCGCCGCAGCAAGCGCATCTTCATCTGCGCGCACGACATCTCCCATGTGCTGGCGGAGTTTTTGGCGGCAAGGCTGAAGCTGCTCTACTTTGACCCGCAGATCATCGACCTGAGCAGCCTCAACGACACCCAGGAGAAGCTGGAAGTGATGACGCCGGAGGATCTGGTCATCTTCATCGCCTTTCCAAAGTACTATTATCCGCTGGGCAGCATCGCCAAAAACGCCGTCTCGCGCGGGGCACAGCTGCTGACCATCACCGACAGCATCTCCTCCCCGACGGTGCAGTACAGCAAATACCTGCTGGTCTGCCACACCTCCACCCGGGTCTTTTACAATTCCCTGACCCTGCCGATGGCGATGGCAAACCTGCTGCTCTCCTACCTGGTCATCGACCTGGGGCCGGACTACCGCAGCCGGGATCTGACCAATGCGGTGCAGGAGCAGATCCTGCGGGAGCAGGATTCCGCGGACAGCACCGAAAAATAAAAGAGAACATACCAAAGGGCCGTCCTGTCAGGGGCGGCCCTTTGCTGTGCGTTTTTGTTTTTTGGATTGACCGTTATTGCTTGGACTGCAGCGGGAAGATCAGCTCCATCGAGGGCAGCGCGATCTTGCTGCGGCGGTCGTACAGCTCGCAGGACTCGATGCCGTCCAGCATCTTGTAGCCCGAGTTTGGCAGCCAGGTGTGGAAGAAATATTTTTTTGCCTTGGCCATCTTCAGCGGAAGGTCGGTCGGAACCTTGAAGTCGATGCTGATGTGGGCGTATTTGCCTGCGGGCAGCTCCCGCACAACAAAGCAGTCGGCCTGCTGGGCGGTGTCCACCAGGTCCCCCACAAAGTAGGTGAAGCTGCCGGCGCTGTCCGGCAGAGAGAAGATGACCATGGTGCCGCTGGGGTTGGTGCGGTTTTGCAGCTGGTCGCGCTTGCCGTTGAAGGAGGTCTGCAGCGCGCTGACATCCTTGCGGTAGCTGCGCTTGGTGGTTGGCGTCTGCATGCCGGCGACAAAACGGGGCTGTTCGTATTCCTTGATGCGGACGGTAAAGGGATCTTTCTTTTTTTTGAAAAAGGAAAACATAACAGAGAAAGCCTCCTGGATAAAAATAAGCCCCCTGAGGGAAACTCAAGGGGCATTTCTCACAGGGAGCAAAAGCGCACTGTGAGGGAAAACACTGAGGTTAGTGGGTGGAGCCGCTTGCAGAAACAATGTCTTTTTCGTTTTCGATTGCAGCCTCGATGGAGAGCTTCAGGCCTTTGCTGATCTCCTCGATGGTCATCGAAGCGAAGTTCGGATGGTTCTGAATGGTCGCGTACGGAACATGGATGAAGCCGCCGCGGATATTCGGGAACTCATGGTCGATCTGATAGAGCAGATGGTACATCAGGTCGTTGCAGACATAGGTGCCGGCAGTGTTGGAAACGGAGGCCGGAACGCCATTGTCCATCATCTTTTTGACCATTGCTTTGATTGGCAGCTTGGAGAAGTAAGCGTCCGGGCCGTCCTCATAGATCTTTTCACCCTGTGGAACGTTGCCTTCGTTGTCCGGGCCGCCGGTCGGGCAGTCCTCGCAGTTGATGGCGACACGCTCCGGGTTCATCGCGGTTCTGCCGCCGGCCTGACCGACCAGAATGACGATGTCCGGTTTTTCGCTGCGGACAAGCTCCTGAACCTTTTCGCCGCCCTTGTGGAAGACAACCGGGATCTCGGCTTTGACAATCTGCGCGCCCATGATCTCATCTGGCAGCAGGCGGACAGCTTCGAAGGAAGGGTTCATTGTTTCTTTGCCGAATGGCTGAAAACCGGTAATCAAAACTTTCATGGTGCATTCTCCTTTTTCATTAAAAATAGCGTTTTTTCATGAGGTTACACTTATGAATCAAACGGCGGGAAGGCCGTCTTTCATAATCAGCGTGCTGTCAGCATAGATGGTTGGCTCCCGAAAGACCAGGTCAAAATGGCCGGCGGCGTCGTGGATGCCGCCCAGAGCCAGGTTTCTCCCCATGCCGATATGGAAGGTGGAGAAGGTGGATTCGTCCTCGATGTAGCAGTTGCCAAGACAGCGGGAACGGCGATTGAGACCGATGCCAAACTCCCCGGCGACATAGATGCCGGGATCGTCAAAGCTGTCCATATAGCAGCGCAGAACCTCCCCGGCGGCGCTCTGCTCGATCTCGGACAGCCTGCCATCGTGAAAGGTCAGGGCAATGGGGGAGGATGGAACGCCGATATAGCCGAGCGAGGCGTCCACCACAGCGTGCCCGTTGGTTTTGGTTTCCTCGATGCCGATGTAGATTTCAAAGCTGGAGGAGCCCACCTTTCCAGAGGTGTCGGCCATACCGTTAAACAGCCCCGGCTGCCGTCCCCTTTTGCCGAAGGTAAGGTCGGTGCCGAGCGCGGTGGTAACATGAATCTGCTGTGACTGGGACAAAACCCGCAGCATACCGGAGGCGGCCTCCGCAGCTTCGCTGGGGTCCATCTGCAAAAAGTCGAAGGTCAGCATCGACTGGCGGTTGTTGGTGGCAAGTGGCAGCGACAAAAAGCGTTTGCCGTGAAGCAGCACCTCCCGCACCGCCCGCGTGGTGATCAGGGAGAAGTTGGTGGCGCCGATGATGACATCGTTGTACAGGAAAAACTCCAGCATGGTGTCAAACAGATGTCCCGGCTGGGAGCTGCTTTCCGGAATGGTGACCATCGAGACAGCCCCGCCGGCCCGCTGCACCGCCCGCCACAGCGCAAGACCTTCCTGCTGGTGGGTGTCGTCGGTGATAATCAGAACCTTTTCATCCGGTTTGACCCGGCACCATCGATGGATGACAATATCCGCGCCTTCTTCGATAGACAGCATTGCGGGATCACATCCTTTAAAGGTTCTGGAAAGGGCCTGAAGCGAAGCGCGACAGACCCTTTTCCAAAAACGATATGTTTTATGCGTTGACCATCAGGCACATGTAGATGATCTGGAATACCAGCATCAGGATAGAAGGGATAATCTGCATCTTGATGATGGAATATTTGTTCTTGACCTCCAGGTAGATACCGGGAACGATGTTGAAGTTTGCAGCCATTGGGGTGAGCAGGGTGCCGCAGTAGCCGCAGGTCATTGCCAGCGTTACCATGTACAGCGGGTTTGCGCCCTGGCTGATAACAAACGGAACACCGATACCGACGGTCATAACGGTGATCGCGGCGAAGGCGTTGCCCATGATGATGGTGAAGAGCATCATGCCGACAGCGTACGCAACAATACCGATGTAAACATTATTGGCAGGGATGATGGCGCCAAACAGATTGGAGAACGCGTCGCCGACACCGGCCTCGGTGAAGACCGCGCCCAGGCAGGTCAGCAGCAGAGGCATGATGTAGGTAGGACCGGTCATATCCAGGAAGCGGCGGCCCTCCTCCAGGAAGGTCATTGCCTTGTTCTCGCGGTTCCAGATAACCAGCAGGATGACGCCGACGATGGTCGCAAACAGCGAGCCGAGCAGCGAGCTCCAGCCGGAGAGGAAGACGGAGATCAGGATGGAGAACACACCGGCGCCGAACGCTGGGATAAAGATCTTCATACCGATCTTCTTAAAGTTCTTCTGCTGTTCCTCTTTGGTTGCGGATTCCAGATTGCCGCGTTTTACCATGCTCAGCGCAGCAGGGACGCTGACGATGGCGACGATGATGCCGCTTGCGATTGCAGGCAGCCACTGGCCGAACGCGACAACGATGCCCAGCGCGAACCAGAAGCATCCGGATGGAATGTAGTGTTTGTTGGCTTTTACCATCCACGCTCTGACGCCGCAGTACATGCAGAAGAGGCCGGACAGGATGTACATGATCTGTACAAGCTTGTCGGAGATGGTGTAATCAGCGCTCATAAAGTAAGATAACATCTGAATTTGTCCCCCTTCCGCTTAGTTGGCTTTGGCAGCATTACCCTTCTTGTAGATGTCAGGATAATGTTTCTTGATCTGGCGGTTATCGACGATGAGGGTCTGGGTGGCGTTGACGATCGCAGCGAAGATGGCGACTGGGATCTGAACAACAACGATCTGCATAACGTCGACCTCGTAGCCGATGGAAAGCAGGGTGGACTGGATGAGCAGTACCGAGGAGTTGGCCGCGAACAGGCACTGACCAAAGAAGTTGGAGATGTTGTAGTCTTTGCCGTACAGGGCCTTGATGGTCTCCTCGTGTTCCGGATCGATGTCATAGCCGTGCGCTTCGATGATACCGGTGGTCATAGGCATCAGGATTGGACGTACAAAGCTGGTGATGCCGGTGATCGGGATCTTGAAGATGATGCACAGCTGGTCGATGACGCCCCAGATGGCGATCAGCATACCGGAGGTCAGACCTTTGATTCTACGGATCAGGTCGGCAGCGGCTTCCTTCAGACCGTTGCGCTCCAGGGTGCCGGTCAGGATCATCAGGATGATGGTGATCAGCTGGCTGCGGCTGGAGACAAAGTTGGTGCCGATGATCTCCAGCAGGTCAACCACGTTGATGCTGCCAGCGATTGCAGTGACCACTGCGGAAACGAAAATGATGGCGATCGGTTCGAGTTTAATGGCGAAGCCCACAATTACGACAAGCACGCCAAGTAAACACCAATACATAAAAACACCCCTTCATAGAAGATTAAAAAGATCGAGGAGGAACCCGTTCCTCCTCACATAAAGATTGCCGGCAATCTTTATGCTTTCTTACTGTATTATACTACAGCAAACGCTTAAAAACAAGACGTTTTCACCAAAATATGAATTTTTTATGAAATTGACAAATCGAAAAAAAAACGTTTTTTTCAGAATGGAAAATTCATTGGTAAAAGTCTACAAATCCAAGATGCTTTAACAGACAAAAGCGACAAGGCTATATGAAAAATATGTAAGGAAACAAGGCGGATGGCGGAAGTGTGAAGGGGAATTTTGCATAAAATTTTAATAGAGTGAATTTATAGACATCTAATTTTACAAAAGAAAATAAAGATAGCCACCAGCCAGATGCGTGTTTTGTCCAAAAATAAAGAACCCCGCAAAGCGGATGCTTTGCGGGAACACAGCATTGTAAAGATGCGGCAACAAAAAAGTGAAGCAAAAGCTGCATAGCCTGAGGAAGCGGCAGGCGTCCGGCTAGTCGTGCAGCTGCATGGGCAGGCCGATCAGCTCCTCCCAGCTTTCGGCAAGCGGTTTGGAGAGGGCGTGGCCGATCTTGGAGATAAAGATCAGGCGGGACGACGAGTGCGGCATGCAGGGGGCAAAGTGGATGCGGGAGCCCACCACGTCCACCTGGCTCCAGCCGTTTTCAAACAGGCAGAAGCCTTTGATGCGGTAGGTCTCGGGGATGAAGCGCTCGATGAAGGCGACCACCTTGTCCCGCGGCAGGCGGTGGACGCAGTTGAGCACGATCGAGTCGGGCAGGCGTCCGGTGTCCGCATCCTCCTCCTCGCTGGTGGGGTGGGAGAGCAGGTCGTGCTCCAGCAGCTCCAGGCTGAAGCCGCCGTAGGAGCAGCTGACGATGTCGCAGTCGGGGTTGATGCGGTGGATCTGCGCCTTGAGCATCCCCAGCAGCTCCGGCGCCACCAGGTCCGCCTTGTTGATGACCGCAAGGTGGCAGTGGCACAGCTGGCGCCCCACCATCTCCACGTCCTGAATCTGCTCCATGAAGTTGTCCGCGTCGATTAAACAGATGATGCCCTGCACCGCATAGTGCTGCATCAGGCCGGCGTTTTCCTCGCTCTCCAGAATTTTTTTGACGTGGACCGGGTCGGACAGGCCGGACACCTCCACAAACACCATCTCCGGCTGGCAGCGGTGCATGTAGGCCAGCGCCTGCGCCAGGGCGTCCTCGCTGCAGCTGCACTGCAGCGAGCCGTTGTCCAGCATCTCGATCGAGATGTCCTCATTCTCCTGAATATTCTGCCGGTGCAAAAGGGGCGGCTCGGTGAAGATGACGCCGATCTTTTTGTCCGGGTTCTGGCGCAGGATGCTGAGCAGGGCGGTGGTTTTGCCCGAGCCGACAAAGCCGGTCAGGCAGTATAAAGGAATTAACGTTTCGAGCATAAAGAATCCTCCATTCTGCTATCAAAATTTCCTGCCGTGAAAAAACGGCGGAAAGAGGTTGCGGGCAGCAGCGGTATAAGAAAAGTCTACAAAATCAGTTTACTGTTCTTTGCGTCGATTGTCAATGAGAAAAGGGAACAGAAAAGGAATTTTTTCGCAGCGGCCCTGAAAGCTTGTCCCGGCCGCGGCAAAGCAGTATAATGAAAAAAAGAAAGGGAGGGAGAAAAATGAATGTACAGGGCCTTGCACAGTCGCTGGGCTGCCGTCTGGTGGAGCCGATCGAAAAGGGCTGGTCCGGCGACCGCAAATTCCTGCTGGAAGATGGGGCAGGCGAACGCTTTGTGCTGCGCCTGTCGGCAAGGCAGGAGGAGCCAAAAAAGCGCCGGGAGTTTGAGCGGGTGCGGCAGCTTCACGCGATGGGGCTGCCGGTGTCCCGGGCGGTGGCCTTTGGCTGCCGGGAGGATGCGGTCTACCAGCTGCTCGGCTGGGTGGAGGGGTGCGACCTGCGCCAGTCGCTGCCGGCCCTGCCCGAGGACGAGCAGTACCGCCTGGGGGTGCAGGCAAGCCGGGTGCTCAGAAAAATCCACACCCTGCCGCTGCGCCCCGGTGAGGGCAGGGGCAAGGAGGAACAGCAGCAAAAGATTCTCTCCCGCCTGGACCAGTACGAACAGGGGCAGCTGCGCCTGCCCGGCGACGAGCGGCCGCTGCGCTTTACGCGGGGGCAGGTCGGGCTGGTGGGGCAGCGCCCGCCGGTCTGGTGCCACGGGGATTTCCACGCGGGCAACCTGATCTACACCCCGCAGGGAGAGGCGGCGGTCATCGACTTTAACCGGATGCGCCCGGTTGACCCCTACGAGGAATTTTACAAGGTGGAGCTGTTCGACGCCGAGGACAGCGTCCCCTTCGCTGCCGGGCGGATAGACGGGTATTTCGACGGGGAAATCCCGCCCGCTTTCTGGCAGGTGCAGAAGGTCTATGTGGCCTACACCATCCTGTACAGCCTCCTGTGGGCAGCGCCCTTTGGACAGGGGGAGGTCGACGGGATGCGGGCGCGCTATGAGCGGTCGATGCGCGCCTACGACAACTTTGAGCGGGAGGTCCCGCGCTGGTACGAGGACTACAAAAAGAGGTAGAGCAGCGCCAGCATCAGGCCGTTGTCGGACCTCTCTCCGGCCAGCAGAAAGAACAGGGCGAGGATGAGCAGCCGGTCGTGGTCCAGGTGCAGGCTGTCCAGCACCTGCTCGAGCGAGAAGCCCCCCTGCCCCAGCGCGGGAAGGGAAAGACCAGACCCGTTGGCAGAAGGCTGTCCCTGGGATGGATGTTGCTGCTGTGGCCTTGGCTCCGGCTGCGGCGCAGGAGAAGGAGCGGGCTGTGGCTGTTGTACCGGCTCCTGCGGCGGCAGCTCTGGCTGACGCTGCTGCTGCGTCTCCTTCGGAGGGGAATCCTGGACAAAGAAGGAGGGCGCGCGCGGCGAGTGGCGGATGGCCTGCTCGGAGCGGCGCTGCATCTGGCGGACCCGCTCCACAGCCTCCTGCTGCATCCGCTGCAGCTCCTGCGGGGTGTATCGCTTTTCTTCCCACTTCATTGGCTGTCACCTCCCAGCGCGAACAGGCCGCTCTCCTTGAGGGCCGGCAGCAGCTGGATCAGCTGCATGATGCGGATGGCGTCGTCCACCTTTCTGGCCCGCCGCGGGGAGAGCAGCGGCCGCATCGCCCGCAGCAGGTCGATGTTGGGGTTGGAGCGGGAGAGGGCCTGCATCGTCCGCTGAATCTTTAAGATGGTGTCCATGCTGATGGCGGGCGCGTTGGCCCCGGATGGGGAACCCTGTAAGGTGGACAGCAGGGAGGAGAGATCAGCTCCTGATGGAGCCTGCCCTGCAGAGTTTGTACCATTTTGCGCCGCGCCCTGCTGCAGGGCCAAGAGCAGGGAGGAGAGATTGGGGGCAGCAGCTTCTGTTGTAGAAGCAGAACTGCCCTTGCTCCCGTTTTCCATCTGCTGCTGTAAAGTCGAGAGCAGGGCGGAAAGATTGGCTCCCGCAGGGGCCTGCGAAGGCTGGTTCTGGCCGCTGCTCCCGTTCTCCATCTGCTGCTGTAAGGCCGAGAGCAGGGCGGAGAGGTTGGGTTCAGAGGATGCCTGCTGGGCATTTGTCTGCGCGCTGGCCGGCCCGCCCAGCCCCAGGGAGGAGAGCATCTGTCCGAGCTGCTGCATCTTCTGCGGGTCGTTTAGCTGCTGGAGCAGCAAGTCGCCAATATTTTCGGTTTGGGGCAAAGCGGATCACTCCTTTGCGGTGAGAGAATGGGTTCAGCGCAGGCGGTTTAACAGCTCCTGCATCTTCTGCGGGTCGTTTAATAGCTGCTGCATCTGCTGCTGGATTTGCTGCTGCTGGTTTCCCAGCGCGCTCAGGTCGCCGTTTTCCAGCTGGCGGCGCAGCGCCTGCGGGTCGATGTGCAGCTGTTTGCCCGCCATCTTCAATAGCAGCTCGAGCTGGGCGGGGGAGATTTGATTTTGGTTCATGGCAAGTCGCTCCTTTTTGCGTTTTGGGTACGGACGGATTTCCTTTTTCTTATTATATGAGAGCAAAAGCGGAAAGTTGCCTCCGGCTTTTTTATTGGCAGCGGCCTGCCGTTGGCCCCTGCGAACCCCGATGCGAGGAGGGCTAACGCCCTCCTCTGCGCTCCACCCAAGTGGG
>ERZ773155.204-NODE-204-length-51659-cov-13.552670_pt1 | contig 51659 bp, 44 predicted proteins | sample MGYA00511262_ERZ773155 | MGnify/ENA primary metagenome ERZ773155 (study PRJEB29015, sample SAMEA2737828) | human gut metagenome | biome: human gut; feature: human-associated habitat; material: faeces | place: China | collected 2012 ... | reverse complement strand
TTCCAGTCTCAGTTGGTCTTTTACCAAAGCCAATGGACGATAACCTTCCGGAATAATGGCAGACACACCTACAACCAACATACGATCACTTTCACCACATTCATACAAACCGGATACTTCACCAGGTTTTGCAGAGAAAGCCCATCTCAAAGCTTCCTTAGTACCTCTGATACTACCGATACCATGTTCAGAGCTATACAGGTCATTTCTATCCAACAGTTTATATCCTGCATCTTCAGCGTTAGCTACCATCTTTTCCAAAGTCGGATTAGCAGCGATAAACTGACTGAAATCATTGTATGCTTTGCTATAAGTTTCCTTGCTGAATTCTACCGGACGTTTGATAACAGCTACTTTATATTTATCTTTAACAGCCTTCTTGTCCATTACCTGTAAGATAATGTTTGCCTGTGCCAAAGAAAGGTTAGCCATTTCATTCTTACCAAGAGTAGTAATTGTATTCACATATTTCAGATTGTCACCATCCAACTGCGCACCTTCATAGTTAGCAGAAGAAATCCAAGTAGACTCACCTGTCTGACCGTACTTCTTAGCAATCTCTGCAAAGTCAGCACCACCCTTGATAGCAGTATAGATACTGTCAGCCAAAGCTTTGGTCTTAGCAGCATCTTCAGCCACTACCTGTATCTGGCGATACTGAATAGAGTCCGGCATAGAGGCTGTAGCCAATTTCTTGAATGAATTGATTGTATTATCTGTTGCATTGTAGTAAGGACCATATACGCCACCTACGGAAACAGAGTCCAGACGAGCAACTACATCAGTAGGCAATGCCTTAGAAGTATAATACAAATCAATATAAGGAACTTCTGAACCTGCCGCACGAACCAGAGTAGAATAATCACCCGGAGTACCTGCAAGCTGTTCTGTATATTCCACAACTTCCTCTTGGATAGCATTTCTATCTTCAGGACTTGCAGTTACCTGTACATCAATGAACTTGATGTTACGAGTTTCTACATATTGTCTGAATTGTTCTTTCTTCTTGTCGTAAGCAGCTTTCAGGTCTGCATCTGTGATGGCTACAGTTGAATCTTCAATAGAAGAATAAGGAATAGCAGCCAGCAACAAATCAGATTGGTCTACTCTTGCATCAAAAGCAACCTGAGCTTCTACCGGATTAGAGAAAAGAGATTTGGAAACCAAAGCCTGATATTTCTCAGCCAGGCGAGTCTGAATCAGTTGTTTTTCCAGGAAAGACCAGAACTTGTACATAGACTGATAATATTCAGCGTATTGTGCCGGCATCTGGGCTGTATTCATCTTAGAGTAATCCACCAGGAACTTCTTCAACATATCTTTATCAAAAGCACCGGTTTGCGGGTTACGGAACGGAGTTTGTTGCAGCATCGGGTGTACACCAGCATCAATGATTGCCTGAATTTCTGCTTTAGAAACTGACAAGCCAAGTTTTTCCGCTTCGTTTTCAATCAACTTATTGTTAACGTAGTTTCTCCAAACTTCATCTTTAATCTGATTGTTTTCTTCATCGGTAAGTGCGCTTGTACCTCTCGAGAATTTCACAACTTCAGTATATTCTTCTACCAAGTTCTGATAATCCTGAGCGGAAAGTGCCTCTCCGTTAACCTCTCCTACATCATGTGACTGGTGTGGCTGCAATACCTTCCAAGCATCTCCTGCGATGAAAGCGAACAGCGCCAAACCAATAACAATCACCAATAAGGGTCCTTTAGACCGAATGTTTTGTAATGTTGCCATTTTAGTTAATATGATTTATTTGTTTATTATTATTTTCTCCAAACTTCATTTTAGCGCACGAAGATACAAAAAATGCTAATACGCATCTATTTATTCTTTAAAAAATTACGCTATTCTGTTATTATTCCACCACTTTCAGGCGTACCAACTCTATTTTTGTGGCCGTAACCTTAATAATTTTAAACTGAAATTTATCAATCGTCACTACTTCATGCAATTTCGGGAAACTTTGATAACGATTCAGAATCAATCCGCCTACCGTCATATAATCATCTTCTTCCGGTAGATCCAGATTGAATGTCTCATTTACCTTTTCTATTTCCAAACGACCGGAAAGTACATATTCATCCTCTCCTATTTGTTTGCATACATACGAAGTGTTATCATGCTCATCTTCGATATCACCGAATATTTCTTCAACCAAATCTTCCAACGAAACAATACCGGACGTACCGCCAAACTCATCCACCACCACAGCAATAGTTTTCTTCTGCTGCATAAACAGCTTCATCAACTTATGTGCTGCCATTGTTTCGGGCACAATGGGCACCTCCTTTACATTATTCCGCCAATCAGCAGGATTACGGAACATTTCAGATGAATGAATATATCCTACTACATTATCAATATTTCCGTCATAGACTATAATCTTAGAAATACCGGACTCCACAAAAAGGCTCTTTAATTCTTCCAGAGAAGTCGTCAGATCCACAGCAACCACTTCTGTACGTGGTACAATGCAATCGCGTATTTTAATACTGGAGAAATCAAGTGCATTCTGAAATATCTTCACTTCGGTATCCAGCTCCTCTTCATCTTCGGCATTATCAATGCTGGTCTGAACAAAATAATCCAAATCCACTTTCCCAAAAGCTTTATCGGATGCCTCCTTGTTGATCTTCATCCCAAACATACGCAAAAAAAGATAAGACAGTCCCGAAGACAATTGAGATATCGGATATAAAATGACATAACAGATAAGTAACGGGAAAGCACAGACTTTCAACACAAGATTGGGATTAATCTTGAATAAAGTTTTAGGAAGGAACTCACCCGTTACCAGGATAATAAGTGTGGAGATGACTGTTTGTAACAACACTTCCACAAAATCATTGGAGATTAAATCTCCCAGTAAATGCACTTTGATAACTTGCGCCATAAGGATACCATAAATAACCAGCGCAATATTATTACCTACCAGCATGGTAGATATAAAGTTATTTGAATTACGGAAGAAATAAGAAAGGATACGTGAAGTCACACCGTCCTTACGTTCCATTTCAAAACGTAGTTTATCTACGGAAACAAAAGCAATCTCCATACCCGAAAAAAAGGCGGAGAAGGCCATAGTAATCAATAAATAAATATAGGTATCCATAATTTATGGTTTGATACTATCGGTTCGCACACTTCCAGTTTGCACACCGGTTTGCAAGCTATCTGCAGGCGCTGTGGCATCATCATCCACATAGAAAATGCCTTCCGGCTTTCTTATTGTATAAATAGTCATTTGTTCATTGGAGTCAAAGCCATGTCCCGTGATGATACGGTCAGGCTGCTCAATACGGATAAACTGATCGGAATAGATAGTGTGTTTGTTCTGGTCCCAATATAACAGGTCAGTCTCAAACCTTTCACCTTTCAGATTCTGAATATCCACATTGCTCATCAGCTTCCACAGCTTTTGCTTCTCATAATAATACGCTGTATCTGCCTTTACACTCGCCTCCACATTGAATACTGAGTCGAATTTTTCCAGATAAACTCCTTTTTCGAATGCCCAATAGGGCGGATTTTTCCGGTCAAAGACCAGCCACTCTTCCGTATTGATACGATAGCGGGTGACACCGGAATCAGAGATCAAAGTCATGACTCCTTTCGTATCCATCACAGGCAATGAATCACGCTCTGTTATAGCATCTCCCATATCCTTATGACGTCCGGAACAGGCGGAAAATAAAAGAAGCATAACCACTGCCCCACAGGCAATGGTTATGCTCAAGCTTCTACAAAATAGAACGTTACTTCGTTTTGGTAACATATTTATATTTCTTATCGAACTGTTGTGCTTTCACCGATCCAGCCACCTATTGTAACGCGGTCCCCAGCTTTAATACCCAACATAAAGAGGTCTTCAGCTTTCGGTGTATAGCGTGCATACGTTGAAATCAATTCGTTTGCCTTATCAGCTACACTCGGATCTACGGCTTTAGCACGTTGCAACTTATCAATAACAACGAAGTATGTACACTTATTCAAAGCAGACTCGTCATTCCAGTTCGGGCTGGAAGCATAAAGCTGTGCAAGCAAGATATAAGCATCTCCAAAGTTTTCCTTGAAACCGATAGCTTTCTGCAAATAACTTCTGGCCTGTGACAACTTCTTACTATTAAACAAAGATGCAGCAACAATATAACATAACTGAGCCTTCTTTTCAGAGTCGCTTTCAAGACTCAATGCCTCATCAAAGTATTTGATAGCTGTATCAAAGTCACCTTTCTTATATGCCATATATCCACATCCTGTAGCAGCGTCAGCAGTAGGATTGATCTTATACATATAATAAGAAGCTTGGAAGTATGCTTCACTTTCAGTACATTTCATCATCTTCATGACAGCGATAGCCTTCTTCAAATAAGCAGAGTCCGTTTGATTGGCTTCAACTTTAGGACCATAAATACTTTGCAAAGATTCACAATCAGCAGTACCACTATTGATAAACATGGCTACAAGGTTATCTTTTACTTGTTGCAAAGCTTGTTTCTTAGCCGGATCATTTTCTGCAGCAATAGCAGCATCAACATATTCAGAGTCTGTCAGATAATCTTGGATAAATTGCTCCTTATGATTAGGATCAGCCTTCAACTTATTCAAAGACATATCCAGAAAATAGTGCAAGATAGGACTCTTGGAACCTTCTTTTTCTGCTTCAATAGACTCTTTCAACCATGCATAAGCCTGATTTACATCCAAATTAGGTGCATATGCAATATAACTAATAGCCTTACTTCCTTTCGTATCCCCTACAGTAGGTGTACCTTTCAAATGTTGGAAATTAGGTGTATATTGCATTCTCAGATCATATACTTCCATTAATTCATCAAAATACTTCTTGTAATCAGCAGAATTACGGTCTTTTATTTCATTTAAGAAAGCCGTCAATATTTTAATACCGTCATTAAAAGTATAAAATTTCAATGTCGGACATGCCTTCAGAACTTCTTTCCACGGCAAATAAGCATCCTTAAAGTTACCTGCTCTCACCGCTTCATGAGAAATACTACTGTTCTTATTACAATCTTCAGTCTGTGCGAAAGCGCTGGTTACTCCACCCGAAAGGAGCAAGGCAGCTACAAGCGTTTTAATCTTCATTGTATTTAAATTTTAGTTGTTATATTGTCTATTCTTCAATTACTAATTACTGAACTTTACGTTTCCAGAACCATTGTTCATTGAATGTCACGCCAATACAAAGACGTAATGTATTCTCATTCAAAAATCTGCTTTCCGTACCTTGCATTCTCACATATTGTGCTGAAATACTCAATACAGAACGGCTACGCGGCAAAGGCAATCCAAAACCGGCAGTGACTCCATACTCATTCGCAGCACGCGCCCCATCTATCTTATAATAAGGTTTGGAATAATAAGCTCCCAAACGATATTTAATATGTGAAAGATAACTTCTTCCCAATAAATTAGGAACATACTCTGCACCCACAGCAATCTTGGCACGATTACAGAAAACATCCGGATTATTCATAAACGTCGTACTACTCCATTTCTGAAACATAACATCCGCACCCACTGTAAGGCGATTATCATATACATATGTCACACCGGCACCCAATGTCATAGGAATACCCATTGTCAATATTGTATCTTTTTGCGTCGTAGTATACCCCGTCGAAGAATTACCCTTCTGGTTTTGTATATACGCGTCATTATTTAAATCATGTCCCGGTGAAAAAACGACACCTAACGTAGCAACATGCTTCTTGCTGAACTGGTGTGTATATTGTGCACCGAAATCAAGTTTATAGCTTGTAATTTCCATGCCCGTAACCGTAGTCAAAGGCATTACAGTCGAATTAGACGGAAATGACTGGCTACGGGTATGTGTGATATCTCCCCAAAGATACGAAATATTCGCACCAACAGAAAGATTTTTAAATATTTTAAAACCCGCACCCAAATAAAGTTGGTGTAAACCACCTTCACCGGCATAAGTCGTACTGGCTGAATTCTCCGGATATTCCGTGTTTTCCTGATAACTAGCCATTGTATAACCAACGTTGGAATAAGGCAACAATCCTATACTCATAGCTCCCCATTTGGAAAGGCGGAACTGCATAGTGATATAGTCAAAACTGGAGTTCTTGGCATTCTTTTTAACAGTTCCATCACTGAAGTTGGTATTCTGCATGGAAATCCCCCCATCAAACATAAAAGTCAACGAATCGACCGCCGTATAGGATGCCGGATTCGCAAAATTAGTCTGATACTTGTCACGTAAGCCATAAGCAATGCCACCCATTGCCTTACTATTACCCGACCCTTGGTCTGCCAGCTGTCCGTATCCGTATCGTGTATAGGGAGAATTTGTATTATTTTGAGCGACCGTCGCCCCAGATAATATCGTGAGCAAAAGCACCAAAAGTGTTTGTCTAAATCTTGTCATTATTATAGTTTAAAATTCGATTTAATCCTTTCAACACTAAAAATCTGTCTGCAAAGATGATACTTTTTAAGTTTGTATCAAAAGAAAAATCATCCCCGCCCGTTAAAAAAACCAAAAGTTCAGGATATTTATGTTTCATAGCCATTATGTAACCCGAAATTTCATATTCCATACCTTTCAGCACCCCAGCGCGGATGGCAGTCTCAGTATCCTTTCCCATCGGGAGTTCACGCCCTTCACGCCGCACCAGCGGCAAACGTCCGGTAAACTGGTGAAGTGCACGAAAACGCATTTGCAAACCGGGTGAAATATTCCCGCCGTGATAACGTCCTTCAGCATCCACAAATTCGTACGTAATGCATGTGCCGGCATCAATCACCAAGATATTTCTGCCAGGAAACTGTTCGTTAGCAGCTACTACAGCCGCCATACGGTCATAGCCCAATGTCTGAGGAGTCTCATACAGATTTTCCACCGGTAACGGAGTCTTTTCATTCAGCCAGAGTACCGGTATAGGAAGTAATGCTAACTGCGCCAACACCTGTTCGCTCAAGTCTATTACGGTTGCAACAATCGCCTTTTCAAAGTGATATTTATGATAAATATCTTTCAGATGCTCCAAATTCTGTTTGGAGTCATATACCACTTCCAAAAGTGAAAAGCCGTCAAAGACAGCAACTTTTGCTACCGTATTTCCAATATCAATAACGAGATTCACTGAATACTGATTATTTTTCCGGGCGCAAAGATACTATTTTAATTGAATTGGTTTTCTTTTTTCTATCAATATTCATCATTAGCGTAAAGGAAGTCGAATGTAGCTTGATTATACTCGAATATTTCTTCCGGTTTAAAAAATCTTTTCAACTCCACTTCTGCAGCTTCAAGCGAATCGGAAGCGTGAACTATATTTTCCTGAAAGCTCATGCTGTAATCTCCGCGAATAGTGCCGGGAGCAGCCTTCCTTCCGTTGGTAGGACCTGTCAGTGTTCTTACGGCTTCAATCGCATCCACTCCCTCAAAACAACACACAATGACCGGGCATGCCATCATTGAATCCTTCACACGCTGAAAGAACGGCTTTGCACTTAAGTGGGCGTAATGCTCATTAAGTATTTCATCCGTCAGCTGCACCATCTTCATACCGGCTAGACGTAAGCCTTTACGTTCAAATCTATTTGTGATCTCACCTACCAAGCCTCTTTGCAGGGTGCATGGTTTCAAAATGACCAATGTTTTCTCCATCATAACATTCGATTCTTTTTTAAAAGTTATAAAACAACTCTTTTCCAAAAATACGACTTTTCCCTGAAATAAGCTCTTCGTTGAGTCTTTTTTATGTGAATTAGAGGCAAAAAGGATAAATAAGCAATTACTTAATCATAGAATTCAAAAGATTAATATTCTTACTAACTCAACATTGAATTACATAAATTACACCACATAACACCCAAAGAAGTAATATAACAAAGGACAGCAACATCCTTTTCCAATTATCTTTCACCCAGTTCATATCAGTACTAACACAAAGAAATAGAAGCAACATGCCGCCGATGGGGAAATATATCATTTGAAGCACTATTATCAGGACAACTGTCATCGCCAGACTCATATCAATAGATAAAACGACTAATACCAACACAAGAAACAGTGCAATATAACCAAACACACTCTTGATAAATATTATAAATGGATTACTTCTTATTTTTCCAAACGTAACAAACAAGACTAAAAGTAAAACTGGAATCAGATTTACAATAGCCACAATCCAATAAATATTTGCCTCAATAAAGTGTGACATAATTAAAAACACTTATCTTGATATAACCGAATCTAACATTTAGCAAAACAAAGCAGCCCATCTTACCTTACCATAAAACGCCCTATTGTAAAATACCAGTTTTCAGAAGGCAGTTTTTCGTCTCTTTGCCATTTTCCTTCCGTGGATAAGAGTATCTTCTTGATAAGTCCATCATAATCAAATTTAGAATTATCATATCCGCCTCTTTTTATAATTCTTATTTCCCGTATTTTAAGTTTATCATTAAAGAGGATAGTATAAAGACAAGAACCATTTACTTCATCACCATTATAATTAGCCCAATAAAGACTATCTTGATATTCTCTTAAAGACTCATTTCCACCTACGTAAGATATATCTGTAGATACCTTTTGAAATTCCTTTTTAATGTAATAGAAGACAGCATGTTTAGATGACTTAGTGGTATCTAATATTGATTTACATACAGGCAAAAAAGTCTCAACTTCAAAAAATGTACTACTTTGTACCTCTTTCTTGTAAGGGCTGGTATCACTTGAGTAGATAACACTTTCATTCACTATTTTGCTTTGCCCATATAGCGATGCGGAAGCCATCATCAATAAAAAAGAAAATATAAATTTAATAGCCATATTCTTACCTTTTTAATATTATTCCATATCTAAACTCGTCATATCGCCAAAATAGAATGAACTTATCAATGCCCATACAACCTTAACATACATACAATCACCAAGAAATTTACGACTGTAAATATAGGCAATAGAATAGATATTTCGAAAAGAGAATATAAAAGAAATATAGTAACACATAAACAAACAGAATAGAAGAAACATACTACTAAAAACAGAATATCACAATTAGGATTCCTCAAGATTACTTTCAATAGGGATATTGTCAGCAGAATTACTGCAGCAATTATTGCACCTATAGACTGAATCGAAAGAAGAAAAACTCCTTGTAAGCCCCAATACAAAGGCAAAATAAAGTTTAATATATTTCTTTTTATCATTATCTATTTCTTTCTATTACATACCCTCGTAGATTATTTCAATTCATAATAAGCCTATTCATTGTTGACAATGGCAATGAATAAAAAATACACCAATAAAAAAATGTTGTGATAGCTATGAGTACAAACTCTATTATACAGAGATTTTTATTGTAACTCCCAAACGAAATAAAACGTTCTATTACAAGAACTATCACAGATAATATTATTATTAAAAGTGAAATTACATTTCCTATAGCCCCTTGGTTAACCCCACTGATAAATGGCATAGAAAAAAGATTATCTATAATTAATATCAGTGAATAAATAAGAATAGGAGTCAACCTTATTTTCTTTATTATTCCAATAAAATCATTCATCTGTTTTCAATATTTTTATGCGTTGCATATATTGTTTATTCGGATTGTTTTTAATGATCTCTTTAAATGAAATACTTGGAACAAAATTTCGCAAACATTTAATACCCTGTTCAGCCAAATAAAATATTCGACTGAACAAAATAATAAAGTCCAAATGATAATTTGTTTGTACTTACCATAAAAACATCTGTATCACAAACGGGAAAATGCATACAATATAAATTAATATATAGAATAAGACTTCTAACCTTCTACGTTCTTTATACACAAATAGTATCTCAAAAATAGTATAAATAATAGCTGCATAGCACAAAATTAAAGCACCTCCCAATCCATTTCCACCTTGTGCTATTTCTATCACTTTACTATAATATCCCCACACAAGAAGATACAACAATGATATTATACAAAAAAATATATTTTTCTTCATTCCCCATCCTCCTTCAATGCCCATGAATCACCATTCCCTATATATTATATATACCTTTAATCACACTTTATTTACGAAATCAAAAGAGCAATAATTCACAGAAGCTTACTTAATAATACTTTTCCGCCATCAGGTGTACAGAACTCTCCGTTATCCAAAGATACATAACCTTCTCCCATTAATAAACACTTAGCTTCACCACCTTCATAGATCACATTACTGCAGTAAGTCGTCCGGGTAGTGGTATTTTATCTTATGTTCCACGCGCAGCTTTGTCCCGTCTGCCGCACAAGTATAAGTAATAGTACTCTGATCCTTAAACTTTATCAGTCTTGGCAAATTTAAGCAATTGTATTGAATATCCTCTATACCTTTGTTTAAATCTTGTGTTAAATTACCATTGGCATCATAAGCATATTCATTATGTAATTTTACTCTATCCTTAAGTTTAAAGTTGTTTTAAGATGTGGAAGGGATGTAATCTAATAATTTTAAATAATATTTATATGCACAAAAGAATAATAAGATTTGCCCTATCTCTACATGCAGAGACAGGGCAAATTTAGATTAGAAAATTAAAACAGCCGAATAATATTCTTTTCGTAGAAACACCCGCTGTAACGAGAAAGTTAGAAAAGACGAGTAACATACCAATACACATACCATTCTTTATGTTCAATAGTCTTATGCCACATTCCGGTAGTATTATTCAGAATATCTATAAATAACTTCTTGTAACATTCTTCCTTTCTCAAAAAATGAGGAGGCAACTGTCGTACTTCTATTATATTTAAATTCTTGTCGAATAAAATAGAGAATACTATACGTTGATTTAGTTCAACGTTATCATATCCTTCTTGATTGTAATAGAATCTTTTCACATAGTTATCCAATGAATCCTTTCCTGCATTGAATTCCACACCATGTGCAATATAAGCTATGACTTTTTGACCTTCTAATGTTATATATTCTACTGTTTTCCCATCATCCAGCAACCTATCAACAGGACGACCATCTACATCCTCTACATAACGGCTGACAACCGCCTGCGACATACATATCGTGGGAATTATAAAGAAAAAGATGTGTAATAATAAACATTTAATAATCATATCCTAATCGTTTTGACATTAGAGTAAGCTTTTAAGTCAAAAAATCACTAAGAAATAACCCCTGACCAGACTAATTATTTATAGTAAAGGTCAGGGATATGTAAAATTTGCAGATTAAAAATTCTAAGACTTGATACAATCGAATAGAATATCCAATCGAACGAGATCAGTTGTCAATATATAAATATCCTGATTCACAAGCAACATTTACAAGAATTTTATTTTGATATAAAATATCAATTAGGTATTTTTCTTCATCATATGATAATTCAAAGGCAATAAAACCATTATCATCAAAAAAGTGAGAAAGTAGAGTATCAACATTTCCTTTATAGATAGAATCTATTAGAGGTTGAGGTGTTACTATATCTTTTCTTAATTCATAAAAAGTTACACTATCAATATTTAAAACTCCTGAATCTTTTAAAGTTCGTGAAAATTCATCTGGATATTTCATTTCTAAGACAATGTCATTTGATCTTAATACCATACGATAAATAGAATCTTGGTATTTTACACTTAGAGCTTTATAAGGCTCATTACCATTTTCTTTTGCATGTTGTTCTTTGGGTTTCCTATTTATATACATACATGCAGTAAGAATAAAGGCAATTCCAGTAATTAGAATAATTTTACTCCAATAGTGTTTTAGGCACTTCTCTTCTTCCATATTTAGTTCTTTTAGGATCTCCTGTTTTCATTCTTATTTTATTTTCTGTATTAATTGCACGTACTTCAATCAACAAGACACCATTCACTGTTATTTCCCTAGTCATTGTTCCTTGATCTGCATCATAAGAATGTTGCAACTCATGACTTAGTCCTACCCTCGGAGTTCTTTTCTCTCCGCTAGGTTCTATTTGAGTATAGGGATCGTATCTAACAGTAGTGCCTTGTGAAATTCCCTTGGCAGCTTTCTCTTTATCAACTTCTGTTAAGTTACCTTTTCTTCTATCCTCCACCATTGTAATTTGATGAATATTTTCACTGTCCTCTAATTTTAAAATTATTTGAGCAACAGTTTTATCATCTTTCTTCAATTGTGCTAAATCAGCTTTTACCGTTTTTTGAAACTTTGTATCGTAACCAAATCTCGATTTTATATGATCAATTAATCCATTGGGATTAGGGCTAATGACTATACTATCTCCATTCACATCAATATTACCAACTGGATTATTTCCTCCATACTGATACGATGACATCGAATAATACTTCTCAGCAAACCTATCTGTCGTCGTAAATCTCCCCAGCGCCGCATCATACCGTCTTGCCCCATAATCATACCAGTTCAACCCCTTCTTAGTATCCAGTTCCTTGCCATTATACTTATAAGGCTGCACATTCTCCTCACTTGCAAAGATCCCTCCGAATGGATAATAATGGTTGATTTCTTCTACGCCACCGTTCTTGTTAACCAGTACCCGGTTGTTTCCCTGATGGTCCTTCAGGTAATAGTGATATTCCCGGTCGTCTAAAGAGACATAACCTTCTTCCGTTAGTAAACACTTGGCTGTACCATCTTCATAGATCACATTACTGCAGTAAGTCGTCCGGGTAGTGCTATTTCCTATCTTATGTTCCACGCGCAGCTTTGTCCCGTCTGCCGCATAAGTATAGGTAATAGTACTCTGATCCTTAAACTTTACCAGTCTTGGCAAATTTAAGCAATTGTATTGAATATCCTCTATACCTTTGTTTAAATCTTGTGTTAAATTACCATTGGCATCATAAGCATATTCATTATCCTGTTTCACGGCATCTTTAAATTCGAATCCACCACCATAGGCAGAAACTGTAGAGGCATCATCCACACGGTTCAGCTGATTACCGGTCAACGTCATCGTAAGGTTGTCAATCACACCGTAGGAATTGGCGCCTGTCTGTCCGTAACGTACCAACTTCAGGATATTTCCATTCTTATCATATTCCGTCACTCTTTCCGTGAAAGCGTTTTCTCTGGCAAGAGGCGTCTCTTCTATTTGCCTTCCGGTTTGAATACTCATAAGCCCGGTTGTCACTCCCCAGTCGTCATCATCTTCATCCTGCTGGCCCAAGATTAAATGATCAGCATTCAACATGCGTCCCAGTCCGTCATAGGTAAATGTATATTTCTGTCGGCCTTCCTCACCGCTTTTCCAGAACATTGAAGCGATATTCCCTCCACCGGCAGAATAACCATAATTCAACTTTAAAATAAGGTTGGGACTTTCAATACGGGTCAGCCAGCTCCGGATGTTATATGCATATCCCATTATGTCAGCCGAAGCGCCATGCAAGGACCTGTTTACCAACTGGCCCAATTTATTATAGGTATTCTCACTAAGCACAACTTTGGTATCGTTCAGCGTATGTTCCACTTTACTGATTCGGTCGGCATAATCATAAGTATAAGTGTAAGTTTCGGTAATAGACTTTTGTGTCCCATTCTCCTTATACGTATTTTTATGAACCACTGTCTGTGGATTGCTACTGAAGGTATAAGTCGTTTCAGTCACATCCAGCCCGTCCAGCAAGTTGTTCTGTACAGTCTTCACCACACGTCCCTGAATGTCATATTGATACATCAAATATATCTTCTTGCTATCACCGAATATACTGATGACACTACCCGTCTGATAGCCCTTGCCATAAGCTTTCTGAGCTTCTGTAAGTTTATAGTTGGAATCAGTAAAGCCTGTCCCGTTTATAAACCCATATCCATCATAATAATTATGAATATACACCACCGGACTTGAAGTAGCACTTTTGTTCGTACATTCCCCCTGCTCGGTCAGACGACCGAACTTATCATACAGATAATAAGTCCATTTCTTGGTAGCCTGCGCCCGTTGGTTGCCATCCTGGGAGTAGACCAGCTGGTCCGCGTCATTGTATGTATACTCCACAAAATCAGCACCCGGAAGTATCTTCTTCGTACAACGTCCGCGAGCATCATATTCATATTGGAAAGCATACTTGCCAAGATCCGCCGACTCCTGATATTTGGGCTGAAGCACAAAGCAAAGATTCCCCTTATCATTATATATATAATAGGTGTCATGTTCCTCGCTGTTGTTCATCTGGCGGGTAAGCACCGTGCGCCCCTGTTTGTCGGTGAAGGAATAGCTTACGTTCAGGTCTTCGTCCGTAGTCTTCACTACAGAAAGTTCGCCCGAAGTATAGAAAGTAGTAGAATTACCGGTCAGCCCTCCCGTAGAGCTTACGCCATACTTGATACACTTCAATGGGGAAGCATTCGTATTCAGCAGATACTCCGTCTTTACCGGGCGCCCGGCATTATACCAGGCTGCTCCCGGGCCATATTGTGCTGTAAGGCGGTTTAGCGGCGAAGCTTTATAAACCGGCTGGCTGTAGGGCCGGCTGTCATTGTCGTAATTTCCAGGTGCACTGCTCTTGATACCGGCAGGAGCAAGATAGTCGGAAGAACCGGCAAACACTGGCAGCCAACTGTTCCATTCGCGTCCGGCAGCATCATATTCCTGCAGGGTGGCAAGGTTCTTGTTTACAGGCAAACCACTCTGCACCGCTTTCTGTACCGTCTGGAAAGGACGTCCCAGTCCATCGTAATAAGTGATATTGTCCAGATAGGACGTTCCTGTCCCATTCAGCATCGTGCGACTGAGCACGTAGTTCCGGTAGTCATCCTGTGCATTCAGGGCACAACCGACTATCAGGAATAATAGGAATATACTAAATCGTTTCATACGCATTGTTTCTTTTTAGGGTTAGTCGTAAAGATTATATTTATACTGCATCACAGCCTTGCTCTCATGGTTCTTTACCAGAGACAGCCTCCGGTAATCATCATATACGTAGCCGGTAGTTTTACCGTTGGCATCCGTCATACCCGTCATGCCCACTTGTGGCAGATAAGTATAGGTGGTGACCAATACGTCTTTGGAAGCAAGGGCATTTCGAATGGAAGCCAGCCGGCTCTCAATATCCGAAGGGCGGGTCAGCGTGTTTGGCAATCCGACCGAGGCACTGCTCAACCAGTCGGTCACATCGCTGTAATCCGCACCTTCTATCCGTGCTACAGGATACTGGTTGCCGTACGACCACAAGTAAGTATACTTCAGGCCATTCTCACGTGTCTCCTCGGATACAAGCAGCCGGTTAGCATCATACGTACGCCACAGGTAGGGCGTGAACGTGAAAGGGGTATTCCCGTTGAAAGCAATCTCCGCAGCCGTGGTTTCCGCACGGTAAGCAGTCTCCGGCTGGCCGTATGCATTGTACTTGGTCTGCTCACCCGATACCAGGCGGTCACCTTTATACGAGCGTACATCTACCGGAAGGAGGATGTGCTTATCCTTCATTGTCTGAAGGGCTGCATTGGCAGTAGAAGTGTAATCGTGCGGATAATAATACTTCGTCACAATCCCGCTACCATCGCTTGCCGTTTCCTTCACTTCCGACACCAGCTTATGATAATCCGGGGCATACGTATATTCTTTCGTGGTACGTAAGACCCCACCCTTGTCGCCATAAACCTCATGAGTCTCCTGTGCCAACCGTGATCGTCCGGTTGTCAAGTAATCTCGGGCAAAGAGAAACTCGTATTCATTGAATTGCACCGCCTTGCCTCCGGCTTCCACGCCCAGCAGACACTCCTCATAGGTCATATAGTCAGCCTCCACCAGCCAGCCATCTTCGCCATACACCTCACGCTTCTCCAACTGCCCGCGCATCCAGCCCAGGTCGACGTCCGTCATGAAAGGGAAAGTGTAAGAAGTAGCCGTGCCCCCCAAAATCGTGGAAGGGATTACCCCGCCCGAATTTATGTAGATGTAGGAAGAGCGGAACCAGTCGGGAGCCGAGACGCCATCCCCCGGTCGGATATAGGGTTCATGGTTCGTTTCATAAGTATAGGTATACTCTGTGCGTCCCTGCCCGCTTATGTATTCCGTCACATTGGGGTACATGAAGTCACCTTCCACACCCAGCGTCAGGGCGGGGAAAGATGTGATTTGCAGGATATCCGGTGAATCAATGAGATCGGTAGGAACTCCGTAGCCTGCCAGATAGTCCCTGCATCGCCCCAGATTAGTGTTCGAATCAAGCATTTGATGATACCAGACATGATACAAATTTTCCACCAAATGATACTTGCTCTCTCCCCACGAATAATAAGGATACTCGTAATTACGGATTTTCTGGTTGCCATTCTCATCATTGTCTGTTATCTTCTTGACGCGCAGGCCGCCGATGCCGATTTTCCCTAACGTATAGTTGACATCATGCGTTTCGAAATCAAAGTCCGTATAACCGCCTGTGGGATACACAATCCTTTTCAAGGTACAGGCCTTGACAGCCTCGGTATCCATTTCGCGATTACCGCCATTTGATATTTTATAACCCTTTATGCCTGCCAGTTCATAACTGTTGGACAATTCTCGGAACCACGGGTCAATGTAGAAAGGTTCATTCGCCGCATTATTCGCAAAAATGGTCTTGTTATCCGTATAATTATAGTATCCCCAGTGATCTTGGCAAGGCGACAACCGATAAGGCAATGTATATATATTATCCGTCTTGGAACCACCGTCTCCATAATATGAAAAACGATAGGGAGGAAGTGCCGATGTGCCTGTAGACGGAAGTTCCTGTACTTTCTCCAGACGCAGGCGATAGTTCAGGTATTGGTAATATGAAGCGGCTATTTTATGCCTTTCATCCGGTTCAAAGTAGCCATAGAACAGTTTGTACTTTTTATAAATGTCGTTTGCCGAATTATAAGAAGTGATACTATCGAGCATGCTCCCCCGTATGCTGTGGGCATCCTTACGGTTCTCGCTGCTGCACGTAAAGTCGATGTGTGCTCCCGAAGAAGCAGTAATGCGGCTGACCACAAGTCCGGTTATCCCTTCATTGGAGTTATCGACAATGGCAGGCCGCAGGTAGCTGGGGGGAATCTCATGCGTATTGAGATCTTTATTGAGGGTCATATAGCAAGAATCATCAATGCGGTGGATGACGCTCGTTCCCAGCGTACCGCCACTTACATAAGTAAAAGTGATGCTGCCCCCGGCAGGACTTGTAATAGACGAAAGATACCATCCGGAAGTGCAGTTATCCTTTATCGCACCGTAATAAGCGTATTCCTTATCCTTAAAAAGATATACTACCCCTTTTTCGTCCGTAATCTTGAAAGTGCCGTCCGGCTGGAACTCTATGATACAGTCATCCTGATTGATCATACGCCCTTTTCCGTTTTCATCCAGGTAGAACTTTCCGGTTCTTCCGCAGAAATTGAAAAAAAAGATATCCGGTGCAGGATCGAAGCTGTTAGGTCTCAGGTCAGCCGCACTCACCCAGTTGCTCCTTTCGGCTTTGATGTATTGGTCCATGGTTTCCGAAGGATAATTCTGAAAGCGCAGATTCACACGACGCATCTTTCCCGTCTTGGCATCCATCTCGTCGGGTGCTCCCCGAAGCTGGCAAGTGATCATGCCGCCTGCATTCAGGCTCCAGCCCAGCCCTACCCACGAGGCTTCCTGGTCTACCTTGATGCCCGATGCGTAATAGCTTAGTGAAACGTCCACCTTGATGTCGCGGTCGCTGATGGAGGTCAGCGGAAGGTTGATTTGCGGAAGACCGGTACTGTAGTCAACGGGCAGGTCGCCGTAGCGGGCAAAGGCATACGTATTGGGGGTGTAGAACTGTTGCAGTTCCTGACCTCCCTGTGCATGGGCAAGGGTGCCCAACGCTAATAATAGAATAAATAGAATATTTCTCATAATGATTATCTGTTGTAAATGGATTAATTGATTGAAGCAAGTACTATCTCAAATGAGATGGTACTTGCTAATTCATTAAGACAGTGCTTACTAATTCATTGCATTCGCCCCTACCACCCCGGCTATTGCCGAAGCTACAGCGATGACGACTTTCAGGATCATATCCCAAACTGATTTATTGATCTTCATACTTTTTGAGTTTATAAGTTTTTGTTTTTTTGAGTTCATAAGGCTCACAATTCCGTAGCCACCTCAAAGCACGGGCATACCTTCACCCACTCCTCCGGCTCCACCACCCCGTCTCCATTCCTGTCCGGACTGAGATCGCGATGACCGCAGACGCGCACTTCGCCATGGAAACGGCGCAAAAGTTGATGTACCAGCAGTCGCAAGGCGGCACGCTGTTCCGGTGTACGGGTATCCTTCGGGCACCCCCGGGCATCCAGCCCGCCTTCATAGCAAATTCCGATACTATACTTATTGTAGCCCTTCACATGTGCCCCTGCAAGAGCCAATGGACGGGTTCTCACCACCGTACCATCCCTGCGGATGTAGTAATGGTAACCGATATCACTGAAACCACGGCTGAGGTGCACGGCGCGGAGAGCCTCTACCGTAAAAGGACGGTCCTCGCGGGTGGCGCTGCAATGCACCACGATGTAGTTGATTGTTCTCATGTAATTTAATGTCTAATGATGAATAGCTGCGCAGCCTTTCATTTTTAATTCTTTAATCTTTAATTTCTAAAGCCCTCGGCTTTAGACCTTATCCCAGCGGGTCATCTTCGATGCCACCGTCGCCACCGGAACCGCCACTGTTGCCACCACCGCCTTCGGAACCACTGCCTTCGTAAGCGTCATTCTTCAGGCAGATACTGTTGGTCACACGGGTACCGTCCGCACTGCGGAAAGCAAGATAAACGGCCAGCGCATCGTCAGCCCAGTTATCGGGCAAGGCCAGTTCGGCAGTAGCATCGGCACGGGCGGCAGCATTAAGGTCGTAGACGGCCTCCCCGCGAGCCTTGTTGTAAACCAACGGCATAGCCATGTCGTCAGCCTCGGCATCACCCATCTTGCTGTTGTCCTTCCACGTCAGAGTCAGCTTGCCGTCCGCCACGGAAGCCGAAGCGTTGAAGACAGGCATCAGGCTGCCACGGGCCACCAGCGCATGTTCATAATTAATGGCAAGATCGGGCGCAGACCCGCTGATTGCATAGCGCAAATTGTAGGACATCGCTGCATTGAAAGGCGTACACTTCAAAGCATAAGTCTTGTACCCTTCGCGAACGTAAGGGGTAATGGAACGCAGAAAATTCAAGCTCATGGCAAACTTGCCGCGTTGTGTTTGTTGTTTCGGGGTACGTGGATTGCTGACACTGATGGCCATTGCACGCATATAACTCACGTCTTTCCAAGTGCTACCGATTACGGTACCCACTTTTCCGCTGAATCCTCCAAGGATTCCTTGTTTGATTTCTCCCATAATTGTCATATTTTTAGGGATCAGGACCGGACAATGCGTCCAAGTCTCAAAGCAGAAACGGACAGGCGGCAGCAGGCAAGCACTATGCTTCTGCAGCAGCACGGTCATGCAAGCGCATCCGCCGTTCAGCTGTCACAAAGGTAAAGCGGAAAGAAGGGGGATTCCTGAAACGTGTGATTTTTGCGTCGGTTTGCGTCAAATAGCTCTGTAGCTTGTAGCCCTGTAGCTTGTAGCCCTGTAACTACTTGCCAAACCGTCAAAATGCCAAATTGCCAAACTCCTCCCGGATGACATTCCGGTCCGCCACCTCCACCCGCCGCTCTTGGCAGTGATGACGCACCAGGCGGTCGGTATGCGACAGTACAAGCGGCAAGGGATTACCATCCAAACACTCCGGATTGGCCCAAACTAACTGGCAGGCCTGTACCAGCACTCCCTCCACCTCCTCCGGGGAAAGTGAAAGCAACTGTCCATCCGGACATAAGCGCTTCAGGTTGACTTCGAGCGGATAAGGATAGAAGCCGCCACGAGAACCGGGAGAAGGAACAAAGTCCCGGCAAAAAAGAAGAAAAGTATCATCATCCAGGCGCAAGCAAGTACCCGCAGGAGGCATACCTCCCGGTGCGTCAGGGGCATAATGCCGAAGTTGGGCGCCCGTTGTACGTCGCACCCGTACCCATACCACCGGCACAGCCGCCGGGAACTTCCCCATCCACGCCACAAAAGAAGCCAGCGGCTCTACAGGAAAGTCGTGATGGCAATAAATCACCAGGCGCTCAGGCGGACGGTTGTCGTGGGCGGTACAAAAACGTCCGTAAGCCATCTGGAAGTATTCCGGAAAGAACAACGGGAATCGTTCGGCAGGCTTGCAGAGATCGCAATGACAGAACTGTAAAGGATCATTATAGAACGTCGCCGCACAGAAAGGTTCAAAGCTCTGCGAAAGGCGCGAATGTGAACATCCTACGATGAGGTCGGTATTCTGCGAAGCAAAGCATCGGGGCACCCAGGGCACACCGCCCATCTGTACCAGCAAACGCGAGGCCACCGTAGGCAGGTGTCTGCTGAAAGCCTCACCCCCAATGGCATGTAGCGGAACAGGTCCCCAATAGAATGCCCCCAATGAACGAACCAGCCTGCGAAGCCGGACTGAAAGTTGCTGCCGGAGCAGCGTACCGGCAACACTGCCCGAAGGTGTGAGCAGACAATAAAGCCGTCCGACGCCGGGCGCATCCATCCCCGACTGATGATAAAGTGCCTGTGTCAGTGTATCTACGGCATGATCGTCCACATCGTATGGCACCCACCTGTCCACATCTCCCACAGGTTCCACTGCCATCAGGGAGGCAGTGGGAGCAAAAAGCTGGAAAAGCCGACGGGCAGTCTCCAACTCTCCCCGTGGATAGAGCATCGTGATGTTGAGATAACGGTATCGTCCCGGCTGGCGGGCACCGTAAAGAGGAAAAGCACTGCGGGGAGCACTCCCCTCTCCCGATGATCCGAACCGTAACAAGCGATGGTCGGCATTCGTATTCAGCAGGCAATCGGCAGACACTTCATTCAATCGGAGCGATACGTGAAGGGGACACCCCTCCACCTCACCGCCTCCGGGGAAACAAAGTGACAGCAATCGTTCCACCTCCTGACGCAAAACATCATAAGGGCCGACAGAAACCGCCGCCTGCTGTTCCGTATGGAAAGAGACTCCCAACCGGGCAGTCAAAGCAGGAGTGAGCACGGCATACGCACGGTTCAGGCTTCCCATGGGCCCGCGACTGAGCGAACCGTGCGGCACCACCCACCCGTCTACAGCCACCAAACGGGGGGAAGCTCCCACCAATCCCATTTCCGACAAAGGGATGCTCGTGTATATTTGTTCGGGAGGAAGCACCTCCACTGCGATCCGGCAATCCGTAGCGGTGGAGGAAGTAGCAGCAGAAGCAGGAAGAAGCGGACGGAAGGAAATGCGACTGTAACAAATTACGTTTTCAGCCTGTTGGGACAATGTATCTTGAAACCATATTTCCAGTACATCGGGACAAGGTGTGTGATAAAACTTCCGTGCATTGCCCGTTGCACCTTCAACCGGACCACCCGTAAGAGCGATCAGCCATCGGCAGAGGGCTGGCGGCGTGATGCCGCAGGTGCCGGCATCGAGCACGGCTTGCAAGAGAAGCTCTTTCATAGCATTATCACTTCAAGACAAAAGTATTCTAATGCAAATGTAAGGATTTTATTTTTATATACCAAGTTCGTACCATCTCCGTGTCAAGTCCATACCAACTCCGTACCAAGTCCATAGTCATAGACACGGAGATGGTACGGAGATGACAGGGGGCAGACAGGGAATTGGCAGAATTCCCCTTCCTCCTGACTTTATAAAATTAAAATAAAACCAGCATCAGTTTTGTATTTCAGAAAAATAGTTTTACCTTTGCAACAACATGCTTACCCCGCTTCCCGTCAGATCAGCGCGCTTAGGGTAAGCCTTTTATTTTTTATACCCCAATGACTAAAATCCCTTATCCTAAACAACTCATATCTTTTACGGACCAAATAGCCCTGCTTAAACAGCGTGGGCTTGTTTTCACTGATGAGACCCAAGCCTTACACCTGTTACACAATATCAGTTATTACCGTTTGAGCGGCTACTCGTTTGTCGAAAGGTTCAGGAGCTTACTTTCTGCCTATCCCTCGATAGATACCCGTGCCATGGGTTTTCCGGTTAACTGGGAAAACGAAGTTATCTGGAAATAAGCATCCTCATTGCATCATTACTTCTTGGCATACACCCCATGCCCCTCTTTTTTCAGCCGCCCCTGATTGCACAACTCAATAAGGTAACGGTCGGCCGTACGAGTGGGAATACCTGCTTCGTGTGCCTTATCCTGATAGAGTGCACGGTCGAACTCAGGGGGCAACATTTGCAACAAGGCCTGCCGACGCTTCTCACTTGTATTTCCCTGAGATACGGAGGCCGGATGCGACGTATGCGACGCCTCGGCCTGCAAGCTTTCATAAGCCGCCTCCGTATGGCGTAGTAACACCTGTATCATCAGAAGGGTGGTATGGAAATCATCATCACGGCAACAAAGAGTGGCCGGCAACGGGGCATCCCCTTCATAATCCATCAGGCGAAGGGCGGAAAACACCATGCAGATACGGTAAGCCGTCAGCCCCAGACGACGCACGGAGGCGAGCATATCCGGACCTTTGCACTGCAACCCCTGTTCCTGCAGGTTGCCGAAGAAACGGTTGAACTCCACCTGCTGCTCCACCGTAAGCGTAAAGCGTAAAGGCCCGGCCTTCAGCAGGCGAGTATAGAACTGGAAGAAACGACCTCCCAAACGTAGGAAACGGCTATCGAGTGTATCATCATCATTCCCGGCAAAAACATCATTCCACACCGGTCGCAAAGGAAGGTTATAGAACAGGAAGCGCGAGAAAAGCCCGTTCTCGGCATCAGGAATCAGTGCTCCTACCTGGCGCGGCGTTCCACTGAGCAGCACCGAGAGGCGGGGCATCGTTATCTCTACATACTCACGGTCCTTACGGCGATTGTAAGTGATAGGCTCGTGGTGGAAAGCCTTGCGCAGCCCGTCGCTGTAATTGCCATGCTCACTGCGGAAAGTGGTAGTCAGCGTATCACCCTCCGTCTCGAACATCAGGGCCTGGCCTTCGTTGTCGTTCAGCGTCTGGAAAAGAGCCGTGGCACTGCTGTTTGCCGGAATGAAAAGCATCCTGACAGGCGGCTGTTGCGGTTCGTCACCGCCCCCTTGCCTTTTGTTTTTTTCATAGAGCGACTTTTCGCGCCGGTATTCCTCCCACTCCTGCCGGTTACGGCGGCGCAGGTCGGCATGCACCACATCTACCAGATGACGGCACAGCGTCAACCGCCCCTTACCCGCCGAGGCTTGTGCACTGACAAAGAGGAACAGGTTAGGACAAACCTGCCGCTGCCCATAGATGCCCGTCACTTGCGTCAGGCAAGAGGAAAGGGCAGTGAGAGACCCCAGCAAGAGCATATCGCTGTCTTCGGACGAGATGCCGTAAGAGCAGACATCATCCAGCAGACGGGGCAGCGAAGCATATACCTCATCCGGAAAGACTGGGAGCTCAGCATCAGCAGGCGTAGCAGTGCTTCCGCCCGGTGCCACCGGAGACGCTTCCGGCAATTTGGCATTTTGGCAATTCGGCAATAACCGGGTATTGATGTCCACCCCTGCTTGCCGTGCCAGATGGAAAAAGGTGTTCACCGTGATGCCCCGCCCGCGGGAATGCAGGCAGGCGGTGTATTGCTTCTCGGTTTCGGCAGGCTGATAACTACTGTAGAAACGGCTCAAGCGGTGATAAAAAGCACGTCCTTCCTCACCCAGCCCTTGGGCAAGTGCGAAGCCGAGATCGCGCCAGTCGTTATAGGTGGGGGCTATGTCCACGCCCGTTAGTTCGATACGTGAAGTGACAATTTCTACTTCGTCACCAAGGGTGAGGGCAGCATTGCGTTGCCACTCGCTTAGGTTGAATTTTTGTTTTGACATTTTAAGATTTATGATTTATGTGAATCGGGGAAATTAGTTACCATTTCATCATCACCACGTCCGGGTCCCAAGGCAAATAGCAGGCACGCGAGAGGTCGCGTCCCGAAGGATCGGGTTCCACCCCATAGTTTCGGGATACGTAGAAAGACAGGATTTCAAACCAGTCGGTATGTGTGCCTTGCGCCAGGTCGATGGGCACTACCCACTTCAAACCATCGCCACCGGGGCTACGGAAAAGCAGGGCGGTATCTACCGAAGCATCGTGCATCAGGGCATAGCGCAAGCCATAGACACCGCTCAAGCGTCCGCCATCGTGCCACTGGTCTATGTGGTCAAAGTCAAGGCAAATCAGTCCGCTATGGGCCAGCAGGGCATCATCGCGCCTGCGGGTGAATTCTCCACTGAAAGTGGCATAGTCGAAATGGCGGGCCTTGAAGCGTTGCACATCCCTCTGAGTGATTTTTTCTTCCTGCTGCAGACGGCGGAGACGCTGCAATTCCTCAGTAGGCTGACGATAATAATCGCCGCGGATGACGTTGTAGATCTGATGCAGTTCCACCGTCTTGTGGGGCACCACGTTGCTGACGGGAGCCAGGAAAAAGCTGAAGCGATTCATCTGCTGCCTCCTTTCCCATTATCAGTAACCGGGTTCTTCTCATGCTTGCCCAGTGCACTGAGTTTATACATTACATAGTTGTTTTGCAGCAGGTCGTCAATTTCCCGGATACGGTAGAAATACTTCTTGCCTAGGGTGGTGTATCCCAATGTACCGTTATCGCGTAAGTTCTGCAAGGTGCGTTGGCTGATGTGCAGCGCATTCATCACCTCTTGCCCATCTACCCAGTCTTTGGCAATCTGGGGACGGGGAGTCACGTTGGCACGTTCCAACAAGCGTGCCAAGCTGAGCAGGTTATCATGTACCTGCTCCAGCTTTTCTGAAAATAGTGGATTCTGTTTCATATTCTTTTTCCGTTTGTCGGGAGGCAAAGGAAAAAGAGTTTGAATTGACGTGAGCTTGACGAGATGTATCGTCAAAGAAGAAGGAGGGGAAAAGAAATAAAAAAAAACTGCACATCCCTAAGATTCATGTCCTTCCTCCTTCAGTCACAAAAACTTTTGCTATATTTGCAATGTTAATAAGGAAATAAAATAGGAGATAACAATATGAAACTAACTAATCCTAATGCAGCGCAAATAGAATTGCTACATGCCATGGCAAGCATTGAAACCGAAGAGGATCTGTACGAGCTTAAGCAGACCATCTCTAAGTTTTTTGCCCGTAAAGCGCAAAAGGAATTGGACAAGCTTTGGGAAAACGGAACGCTGAACCAACAGAAACTTGACGAGTTGCGTAAACAGCATCTAAGAACTCCTTACAAGTCATGAAACGTATCGTTGTACTGGATACTAACTGTTTAATACAGTCACTTCCCGAACGAAGTACCTATCACAAAGTCTGGAACGACTTTATGACAGGTAAGTATTTTCTTTGTGTATCTAACGAAATACTAAATGAATACGAAGAGATAATAGGTCGTTTATCTTCGCCCACCATTGCCCGGAATATTATTGATGCTATCATACATAGTCCGCATACATTATATAAAGAAGCATATTTTAAATTTTCTCTTATTGAAGCAGATCCGGATGATAACAAATTTGTGGATTGTGCTTTAGTAGCTAATGCCGAATATATCGTAACAGAAGATTCCCATTTCCGCTGTCTCGACCATTTACCATTTCCGCGTATAAGGGTTATTAATCTGGATGATTTCATGCAAGAACTAAATACACTTCAGCAGTAAAAAAGGAAGCAGAAATTCTTAAAAAAAATTCGTTGACGAAACAGTTTCGTCAACGAATCATCAAGAAGTGAAGCGAAGTTTCTCTTTTTCGGCAAACTTCTCGTAGGCTTCTATATACCTTTTACTGTTACTTATCAGATTCTCGGGCTGCACATCCACATCGAAAATAGATGCAAGGAAAGCAGCATACGCCTGTTTATCCCATCCTCCTCTACGCTGCTGGTAATGAAAGAAAAGACCGTAAAGCACCCCGATATAGTTTCGCAGGACTTTCACCCTGTTCCGGTGAATCATTGCAACCTGGCCGCTCTGCAAAAACAAGAGAAAAGCATCTTCCAACCACTGTACATGTTCAGGAGTCACCAAATAAGCCCCGTTGCCGTCCGTCACACGATAAAGGAAGGCCAGAAAAGCATGTATCTCCCCCTCATCCGGAAGCTTCGCCCCGAGCGGACGTGAAGGAACGAAAGAGAGTCTTTCGCTGGGTTGTATGGAAATGAAGGCCCGTGAATAGTTTTCCTCATAAAGTTCCTGCTGGCGAAGCAGATAGCTACGCAACTGGCGTGGAAGGCTCATATCGTGCGTTATCAGCAGGTTGAGGAAGGCGAGGCAACGCTCTTTCTGTTTGCGGATAATCCAATGGGAAGCACCACGCCCTTCATTGTAGTGCAAGTGTCCGGCATATTGCTGGAAACAAAGATCGTTCAGGCAATCGTTCATCCATGCCTGATCGGTCAGCACTCCATAAAGATTCTCCTCATGGAGTGGAAGGCCGCTGAGCAGAAAGAAAAGAAAGTTCTCGAGTGCTACCACACCTTGCCACAAACGAGCATCGCTATGCGGAGGCTGCTCCAGACCGGAAAGCAAGCCCACCAGTTTATTGTAAAGTTGCAAGGCAGTACCTTCATGTTCTGCTGTGATTCCTGCGCTGAGAAGACATTTCACCTGGTTTCCTGCTTGCAGAATGTCATATTGCCGCACTTCCGACTCCCGAATAGGGTGAAAGTAGCGGACATCGCTGAGCAGGTAGCGGTAATCCATAAAATCAGTTGGCTGTAATAAGTAACCGAAGTCGATAGTCAGCGTCAGGTAGAGCGAGGCCAATGCTCCTTTCAGTTGTCCGCACAGTTCGGCAGAGACTCCCCGCCGACAGGCATCGTCCACTGCAACTCCGGTGCAATACACTTCTTCGAGCACTTCACACAGCAGCAGACGTGCAGCATGGTCACTGTTCATCCTACTGATTCGATCTTTCAGCAACAGATTCAGCCACCGGGCTTCGGCCTGAAGAAGAGCTTTATAAAAATAATAACGGGGAGTGGACTGTTGCTCACCATAAGACACCGTAGCTACATACTCCATCTCTTCTACCCGCAAGCGGCAAAGGACAGCAGTAGCATCAAAGTCAGAAAAAGGGGACGTGGAAGAAAGGAAGAGGAAAGAGGGAACCGGTAACTCAACCTGCCAGTCGGACAATATCCCCTTCAACTGATCGGTCAGCCCGTCCAGCGAGCCGGGCAGGTTCATCAGCTTTCGAACGGACTGCTGAATCCGCTCGGAAACGTAGCGTTGCCCCTCTAAACAGGAAGGGGACAATGCACCACTGAAGATGGCGATGGTCAAAGGGGTAAACATAGTAAACGATTTTAGTTTCCAGCATTTTAGTTTAACAAGTTAATAATCAGTAATCCTGTCTTTCTCAAAATGCTCATCGACATAGCGATAACCGAAATCGTTCTTTTGGGTGGGCTGAGAAGAAATCGCACAAATGTAGCAAACTGTAAACAATACAGCAAAGTTTTACCGTTAATCATCTTTAATTCCAAGCATTTTACAAAGAGAATGGATTATACTATCTTTACCAAGAAAATGAAGGGAAATCTACAGTCCCCCAAGATTAACGGCACTTCAACATAAAAAATAAATAAATTCATTTTATTCTGCTCTTAGTTTGCTTATCTTTGCACCGAAATGAAACGAACGATCCTTCTACTGATTTTAGGAGTTTTTTGTGCTTTCAACATGAAGGCACAACGTGCTGACTCGATCCGCATCAGCCTGCTGACCTGCGCCTCGGGTGGAGAAATATATTCTCTTTTCGGGCATACTGCCATCCGCTACGAAAACTTTACCCGGAATATCGACGCTGTTTTCAACTATGGCATGTTCAATTTCAATGCCCCCAACTTCATTCTCCGCTTCGCTTTGGGAGAGACGGACTACCAGTTAGGAGTTACCAATTACGAGCACTTTGTAGCCGAATACAACTACCTGGGGCGGGACGTATGGCAACAAACACTGAACCTCACTCCGGACGAAAAGGAACATCTGTTTAATCTGCTTCAGGAAAACTATCGCCCGGAAAACCGTGAGTATCGTTACAACTTCTTTTACGACAACTGCGCCACCCGACCGCGCGACCAAATAGAGAAAGCCATTGACGGCTCCCTGCAATATGCTGACAATATGACCGACAATGACACGGGAATCTCTTTCCGTGATTTACTGCATAAATACAGCGAGGGGCATCCTTGGTCACGTTTTGGCATGGATATGTGTATGGGTAGCGAAGCTGACAAGCCTATCAACCGGAGGCTGATGATGTTCGTTCCCTTCTATGTGCAGGAGTACTTCAATACTGCCCAAATCATAAATAAAGAGGGAAAAGCACGCCCGCTGGTATCCTCTGAAGAGAAAATTGTAGAAACCGGACTGACAGCTGCCGACCACCGCTCCGGTGGCATTACTCCTATGCAATCGGCCTTGCTGCTGTTCATCCTGGTAACTGCCGCCACTATCTACGGTATCCGACGCCAGAAAACTCTCTGGGGCCTGGATTTAATCCTGTTCTTCTGTGCCGGAATAGCCGGATGTATCCTTACTTTCCTGGCTTTGTTCTCCCAACATCCGGCAGTAAGCCCCAATTATTTGCTGTTTGTATTCCACCCGTTGCACCTATTCTGCCTCCCGTGGATGATAAATAAGGTGAGAAAACGGCAGAAAAGTCGGTACATGGTACTTAATTTTATCGTTTTAACACTTTTTATACTGCTTTGGGCGATAATACCGCAAAGATTTGACTTAGCTGTATTACCTTTGGCACTTTGTTTGCTGGTACGTTCAGCAAGCAATCTTATTTTGACATCGAAAAAGAGATAAATGAAAAAGGGACTGATAACTTCCATACTCGCATTAACTTTCACCGGTCTGCAAGCCCAACCGCTGCCTGCCACTCCAAAATTAGTGGTAACGTTGACGATTGACCAGCTGCGCACCGACTACATGGAAGCATTCTCTTCCCTATACGGAGAAAAAGGGTTCAAAAGACTGATGCGCGAAGGCAAGGTTTTCTATCAAACCGAGTTTCCCTTCAGCGGAACAGACCGCGCCTCTGCCATTGCCGCCATCTACAGCGGTACGACGCCTTCAATGAACGGCATCATCTCCCAGCAATGGATGAATACCAATACATTGCGCCCGATGAACTGTGTGGACGACCCCGCTTTTATGGGGAACTTCACCGACGAGAGTTCCTCTCCTTCCCAATTACTGACTTCCACCATTGCCGATGAACTGAAAGTAGCTACCCGCAACAAAGGTATGGTATATGCCATTGCCCCCTCGCGCGATGCAGCTATCCTTGCCGCCGGACACTCCGGAAACGGTGCTTTCTGGTTGAATGAAAATACTGGTAAGTGGTGCAGTACTACATATTACAGCGAATTCCCATGGTGGGTAAGCCAATACAATGAACGGCAATCACCCGATTTTCGCATCCGCGATATGGTGTGGGAACCGATACATCCTATAAATAGATATACGTTCCTGCCCGAATGGCGGGACCAACCCTTTAAATATAAGTTCGACAGCGAACGGATCAATAAATTCCGCCGGCTGATTACCAGTCCCTTCATCAATGATGAGGTAAACTTACTCACAGAGGAACTTCTGGAAAAGAGTACGCTTGCCAAAGATGAGATACCGGATTTGCTGGCACTGACTTATTATGCAGGAAACTACAATCATAAGAGTACGCAGGAGTGTGCCATGGAAATGCAGGATACATACGTACGCCTGGACCGCAGTATCGGCTCCCTACTCGACCTCATCGACCGCAAAGTAGGTTTGCACAATGTCATTTTCTGCATTGCATCTACGGGATATGCCGACCCGGAAGCACCGGACCTTGGCCTGTACCGCATCCCGGGCGGGGAATTCTACCTGAATCGCTGTGCCACCTTGCTGAATATGTATCTGATGGCTACGTATGGCGAAGGACAATACGTAGAAACCTACTATAACCAGCAGATTTATCTTAACCATAAATTAATAGAGAGTAAGCAACTGAATTTAGCGGAAATACAAAATAAATCCGCCGACTTCCTGATACAGTTCAGCGGAGTGAATGAAGCTTATTCCGCCCATCGCTTATTATCAGGTCCTTGGTCGCCCCAGATTGAACTGGCACGCAACGGTTTCCATCGTAAGCGTTCCGGCGACCTGCTGATAGACGTGTTGCCCGGCTGGACTATCGTAGAAGAAAATGTCACAGATAGCCGCGTGGTGCGTCATGCAGATGTACCTGCTCCACTCATCTTCCTGGGTGGTGGTATAAAACCCGAAACCATACGGGTTCCTGTCAATATTACCCGCATAGCCCCTACCCTGTCAAGTGCGATGCACATCCGCGCCCCGAACGCTTGTACAGCTACTCCACTGAACTTTTAAGCTGAAAACACATCTTACTTGGCAAATCAAGTGAAATGTTAACGAAGTGAATCGAAAGTTGAGTGTTTTACTCAAAAAACAATTCGTAAACTTCTCGTAAATCAGCATTTTAATGTAACTTTGTACCCGCATTCAAGGCAAAGTTACACCCGAACTAATTAAGCAAATAATAATAAAAACAAATATATAATGGGATTTAATGAATTTTTAAGCTCGATTTTCGGCAATAAATCCACACGCGACATGAAAGAAATTCAGCCGTGGGTGGACAAAATCAAAGCCGCTTACCCGGAAGTTGCCAAACTCGATAATGACGCCCTTCGCGCCAAGACGGAAGAACTGAAAACCTACATCTACAACTCGGCTACCGAGCAACGCGCTAAAGTAGAAGAACTGAAAGCAGGTATCGAAGCTATTGAACTGGAAAACCGTGAAGAGGTTTTCGCACAGATAGACAAACTGGAGAAAGAAATACTGGAATGCTACGAAAAAGCACTCGATGAGGTACTGCCCGTAGCTTTCTCTATCGTAAAAGAAACAGCAAAACGTTTCTCTGAAAACGAAGAAATTGTAGTGACTGCTACTGAATTCGACCGTCAGCTGGCTGCTACGAAAGATTTCGTACGTATTGAAGATGACAAGGCTATCTATCAGAATCACTGGTTGGCCGGTGGTGCGGAAGTTACCTGGAACATGGTACACTACGATGTACAGTTATTCGGTGGTGTGGTATTGCACAAAGGTAAGATCGCCGAAATGGCAACGGGTGAAGGTAAGACGTTGGTGGCTACCCTCCCGGTATTCCTGAATGCATTGACCGGAAACGGTGTGCATGTGGTAACTGTGAATGACTACCTGTCTAAACGTGACTCCGAGTGGATGGGGCCTCTTTACATGTTCCACGGTTTAAGTGTGGACTGTATCGACAAGCACCAGCCTAACTCTGACGCACGTCGCAAAGCTTATATGGCAGATATCACATTCGGTACGAACAACGAATTCGGTTTCGACTACCTGCGTGATAACATGGCTATCAGCCCGAAAGACCTTGTACAACGCCGGCACAATTATGCCATCGTCGATGAAGTGGACTCCGTATTGATTGACGATGCCCGTACACCGTTGATCATTTCAGGCCCTGTACCTAAAGGTGAAGACCAATTGTTCGAACAGCTCCGCCCACTGGTGGAACGTCTGGTAGAAGCACAGAAGAAACTGGCTACCCAATACCTGGCCGATGCCAAACGCCTCATTGCTTCCAGTGATAAAAAAGAACAGGAAGAAGGTTTCCTTGCCTTGTTCCGCAGCCATAAGGCTTTGCCGAAGAACAAGCCTCTGATCAAATATCTGAGTGAACAGGGGATCAAAGCAGGCATGCTGAAGACCGAGGAAATCTACATGGAACAGAATAACAAACGTATGCACGAAGCAACTGACCCGTTGTACTTCGTCATAGAAGAAAAACTGAATAGCGTAGATTTGACAGATAAAGGTGTGGATCTGATTACCGGAAATTCGGAAGACCCTACTCTCTTCGTATTGCCTGATATAGCCGCACAACTGTCTGAACTGGAAAATGAAACCAACTTGACAGATGAGGAACGTCTGGCCAAGAAAGATGAGTTGCTGACAAATTATGCCATCAAATCCGAACGAGTTCATACCATCAACCAGCTGTTGAAAGCTTATACCATGTTCGAGAAAGACGACGAATACGTTGTACTCGACGGACAGGTGAAGATTGTGGACGAGCAGACCGGACGTATCATGGAGGGCCGCCGCTACTCCGACGGTTTGCACCAGGCTATCGAAGCCAAGGAAAACGTGAAAGTGGAAGCTGCTACGCAGACATTCGCCACCATTACGTTGCAGAATTACTTCCGTATGTACCACAAGCTCTCGGGTATGACCGGTACTGCGGAAACGGAAGCAGGTGAGTTCTGGGATATCTACAAGCTGGATGTAGTGGTGATTCCTACCAACCGCCCCATTGCTCGTAAAGATATGAACGACCGCGTTTATAAGACGAAACGCGAGAAATATAAAGCTGTTATCGAAGAGATCGAACAGTTGGTACAAGCCGGACGCCCTGTGCTGGTGGGTACTACTTCTGTAGAAATATCCGAAATGCTGAGCAAGATGTTGTCTATGCGCAAGATTGAGCATAGCGTACTGAATGCCAAGCTGCACCAGAAGGAAGCAGATATCGTAGCTAAAGCCGGTTTGAGCGGTACTGTTACCATTGCTACCAATATGGCCGGTCGTGGTACGGATATCAAACTGAGCCCGGAAGTGAAAGCTGCGGGTGGTTTGGCAATTATCGGTACGGAGCGCCATGAGTCCCGTCGTGTAGACCGCCAGTTGCGCGGACGTGCCGGACGTCAGGGTGACCCGGGTTCTTCCGTATTCTTCGTATCACTGGAAGACGAATTGATGCGTCTGTTCTCCTCCGACCGTATTGCCGGTGTGATGGACCGCCTCGGCTTCAAGGAGGGTGAGATGATTGAACACAAGATGATTTCCAACTCCATCGAACGTGCACAGAAGAAGGTGGAAGAAAATAACTTCGGCATCCGTAAACGCTTGCTGGAATATGATGACGTAATGAACAAACAACGTACCGTTGTGTATACCAAGCGTCGTCATGCCTTGATGGGTGAACGTATCGGCATGGACATCGTGAACATGATCTGGGATCGTGTTGCCGCTGCTGTTGAAGCTCCCGACTACGAAAACTGCAAAATGGACTTCCTGCAAACACTCGCTATGGAAACTCCATTCAGCGAAGAGCAGTTCCGCAACGAGAAGAAAGAGAAACTCGCAGAAGAGGCTTTCAATGTAGCCATGGATCTGTTCAAGCGCAAGACTGACCGCATGGCACAGGTTGCTTATCCGGTTATCAAGCAGGTGTATGAGACTCAGGGACATATGTATGAAAACATTCTTATCCCCATTACGGATGGTAAGCGTATGTACAACATCTCCTGCAGCCTGAAAGCCGCTTACGAAAGTGAATGTAAGGAAGTAGTGAAAGCTTTTGAAAAATCTATCTTGCTGCACGTCATCGACGAGGCATGGAAAGAAAACTTGCGCGAGCTGGATGAATTGAAACATTCTGTACAGAATGCAAGCTACGAACAGAAAGACCCATTATTGATTTACAAGCTGGAGTCTGTCAATCTGTTTGATACAATGGTGAATAAGATCAATAACCAGACTGTTTCTATCCTGATGCGTGGACAAATTCCGGTACAGGAGCCACAGGAGATTCAGCAGGCTGCTCCCGAACAGAAGCAAGACATGAGCAAATACCGCGAACAAAAGCAAGAACTGAATGATCCGAATCAACAGGCTGCCGCCCAACAGGATACACGTGAGCAAGTGAAACGTGAACCGATTCGTGCGGAAAGAACTGTAGGACGTAATGATCCTTGTCCTTGCGGAAGTGGTAAGAAGTATAAGAACTGTCACGGGAAAAACATGTAATGAGAGGAGTGATAAGGTGATAATCACCTTATCGCCTTCTTCCAATCACTAATAAAAGCCTCAAACGGTTAAAATCTGTTTGAGGCTTTTATATATCCATACAAAAGTGTATTTTTGTTATTCTTAGATAAAGAACAAGCCTATGACTAAGTATTCGCATCTCTTAGGGATCTGTTGTGCTCTGCTACTTGGCGGTTGCCAGACCGTAGAGCAATTATCCATCGACTATATGCTGCCGGCAGAAGTTAGCTTTCCGCCCAGCCTCAAACGTGTAGCCGTGGTAAATAATATGCCATCCATCCCGGACAACAAGCTGATCGTAGAAGAAACGGATGAAAAGAGAAAAGATGAGACGGAAATAGCCCGCAAAACAAAATACTTCAACGGCAATGCAAAAATAACCACTGAGGCACTGGCTGAAGCACTTGCCAACGAAAACTATTTCGACGAAGTCGTTATTTGCGATTCTATGTTACGGGCCAATGATATGATTCCCCGCGAAAGTACCCTCAGCAAGAGTGAAGTGGAAAGTCTTACCGAAAGCCTGAATGTCGATTTCCTGATAGCTTTGGAAAATATACAAATACGCTCTCTCCGCAAAATTGAATACCTGCGCGAATGGGGTGTTTATGCCGGAACCATAGACGTAAAGGTATACCCCACCGTAAAAATATATCTGCCTAACCGAAATGGCCCGATGGTAACAATCAATACCAACGACAGTATTTTCTGGGATTATGCTGCCCCCAGCATAGCTCAGGCCGGTGCAGGACTCATTAGTGAAACAGAGATGCTGAAAGAAGCTTCTGAATTTGCCGGCACTGTGCCTGTAAAGTATATGCTGCCACACTGGAAGACGGCTTCCCGCTATCTGTTTACGAGCGGTTCGGTAAATATGCGTGATGCAGCTGTCTATGTTCGTGAAAACAACTGGGAACAGGCTATTGAGCTTTGGAAACAGACTTACGAGAAGAAGAAAAAGGGAAAACAGAAAATGTATGCGGCATATAACGTGGCTTTAGGATATGAAATGCAAGATAGCATTCAGGCAGCGGAAGAATGGGCATTAAAAGCGCAAAAAGAAGCATACGACATAGACAAGATAGAAGAGAAAAAAGAGCAGGGAGGAATAGACATCAGCGACGTTCCCAACTACTTTGCAGTAACCCGCTATTTAAATGAATTACAAGAACGAAAAGAGGGAATGACACGATTGAATGTCCAAATGGAACGATTTAAGAATGATTTTTAATCAAATGATGCAAGAGTAATTATTTTTTTTATACCTTTGAACATCCATTAAGAAAGAATACCTATTATGAAACTGAGCCAAGCATCTTTATCACTCTTAGAAAAGACCATAAGACAAGCAGTCAGCAAATACACTTGCGGCTGCGAGCAAACTATTGTGACCGACATTCATCTGCAAACCAACCAGAATTCCGGCGAACTATCCATCTTTGATGACGAAGACGAATATCTGGCGTGTGCCTCTATCGAGGAATGGATGACTTATGACGGAGATGATTTCTACGAAAATGCAGAACGTATTCTTTCTACCTTACTCCACAACATGAAGAACGGAGGTGACTTTGAAAAACTGGCTATCCTGAAACCTTACTCTTTCGTATTAGTGGATGATGAAAAGGAGACAATTGCAGAGTTACTGCTAATGGATGATGACACGTTGCTTGTGAACGAAGAATTGCTGAAAGGTCTGGATGAAGAGTTGGATTCTTTTCTGAAAGAACTGCTGGAAAAGTAATAGCATTTGATTTATAAAAAATAAATTAGCCCTTGCAGTAATCGGATATTGCAAGGGCTAATTCGTTTATAGTAAAAGGTCCGGGAGAACTCCCGGACCAAAAGGCTTATTTCTTCAGCGCAGCAATACTCTCTTTCAGAGAGTTGATAATACTTTCCGCATCCGCCTGTTTCTTACGTTCCAGTTCAAGGACAGCGGCAGGAGCATTATTCACAAACTTCTCATTGCTCAGCTTCTTCATGACACCTTGCAGGAAACCTTCTTTGTGCTTCAATTCAGCTTCCATACGGGCTATTTCAGCTTCTACATCAATCATATTACCCAAAGGTACAGCATATTCCGTAGTTCCTACCATGAATGAAGCAGCACCTTCAGTTTTAGCATCTACCACATCAATTGCTGTAAGATTACACATCTTTAGGATCACCGCATTAAACTCAGCAATTGGATTTTCACCCACAACCTGTAATGTCAACGGTTCCTTTTGAGCAATATTCTTCTGCAAACGGATAGAGCGAATGTTACTGATCACCTCTTTCACCACTTCAAATTGCCGGATAGTATCAGTATCTACATAAGTATTTATAGTCAAAGGACATACCATAATACTTTCACCTTCTTCGCGCTCATACATCTGTTGCCAGAGTTCTTCGGTAATGAACGGCATGAACGGATGAAGTAAATGAAGCAGATTATCAAAATAACCAATCGTAGCAGCATGAATTGAACTGTTGATACCTTGCCCGTAAGCCGGCTTAATAATTTCGAGATACCAAGAAGAGAATTCATCCCAGAACAATTTATAAACAGCCATAAGAGCTTCACTCAAACGATATTTACTAAACAAGTCAGCTACCTCGGCAGCAACCTCATTCTGCTTGGATTCAAACCAGCAAGATGCCAGTCTTGCAGCTTCCGGTACAGGCTGACTGTCATCTATTTTCCAACCACTTACCAAACGGTAGGCATTCCATATCTTGTTACAGAAGTTACGTCCCTGTTCGCAAAGAGCATCATCAAACAAGATGTCATTTCCGGCAGGAGCAGCCAGCATCATACCCATACGCACACCATCGGCACCATATTTCTCTATCAGTTCCAACGGGTCGGGAGAATTACCGAGGGACTTGGACATCTTACGTCCCAACTTATCGCGAACGATACCCGTAAAGTACACATTCTTGAACGGCATCTTTCCTTCATACTCATAACCTGCCATAATCATGCGGGCTACCCAGAAGAAGATAATATCCGGACCGGTTACCAAGTCACTTGTCGGATAGTAGTAATTGATTTCCTCATTTCCCGGATTATTAATACCGTCAAACAAAGAGATGGGCCACAGCCAAGAAGAGAACCAAGTATCCAGACAGTCTTCATCCTGACGAAGATCTTCCATGGTCAGGGCCGGATTGCCGGTCTTCTCTTTTGCCAGTTTCAGAGCTTCTTCTTCAGTAGCAGCTACCACATATCCACCTTCTGGAAGGAAGTATGCCGGAATGCGATGTCCCCACCACAGTTGACGGCTGATACACCAGTCCTTGATGTTCTCCATCCAGTGACGATAAGTATTCTTATACTTGGCAGGATAGAATTTCAGATCGTCATTCATTACAGGAGGCAATGCCATATCTGCAAAATGCTGCATTTTGAGGAACCATTGCATAGAAAGCTTCGGCTCTATAACCACGTTGGTACGCTCAGAATAACCTACCTTATTGGTATAGGCTTCCACCTTATCCAACAGGCCGGCAGCATTCAGGTCTTTCTCAATCTGCTTACGAACATCAAAGCGATCCATACCGATATAAAGACCGGCAGCCTCGCTCAATGTACCATTATCGTTGAAGATATCAATGCTTGGCAAGTTATACTTTTCACCCAGCATATAGTCGTTCACATCATGCGCAGGGGTTACTTTCAGGCAACCTGTACCGAACTCAATATCTACATAATCATCTTCGATTACCGGAATAACACGATTTACCAAAGGAACGATCACTTTCTTACCTTTCAACCATTCGTTCTTCGGGTCGTTCGGATTGATACACATAGCGGTATCACCCATGATCGTTTCAGGACGGGTAGTAGCTACCACAGCATAGCGTCCTTCTGCATCACCTTCCACTTTATAGCGCAGATAATACAGTTTGCCATGCTCTTCCTTGTAGATAACTTCTTCATCAGAAAGGGCAGTCAAAGCCTTCGGGTCCCAGTTTACCATACGTACACCACGATAAATCAATCCCTTATTGTATAGGTCTACAAATACTTTCAATACACTTTCGCTACGCTTTTCGTCCATAGTGAAAGCGGTACGGTCCCAATCACAGGAAGCACCGAGTTTACGCAGCTGCTTTAGGATGATGCCACCATGCTCATCTGTCCACTCCCAGGCATGCTTCAGGAATTCGTCACGGGTGAGATCCGTTTTCTTAATTCCTTGTGCAGCCAGCTTATTTACTACTTTCGCTTCAGTAGCGATAGAAGCGTGGTCAGTACCCGGTACCCAGCAGGCATTTTTGCCTTCCATACGGGCACGGCGTACCAGAATATCTTGAATGGTATTATTAAGCATGTGTCCCATGTGGAGCACACCGGTGACGTTAGGGGGCGGAATGACGATGGTGTAAGGCTCACGACCATCGGGTTTTGAACTGAATAATTTGTGATCCAACCAATACTGGTACCATTTTCCCTCTACGTCAGCAGGGTTGTACTTACTTGCTAATTCCATATCTTTAAATCTGTATATAATTTATTTATCGCGAATAATGGGCGCAAAATTACTAAATTTAATTCAAATCTTACCACCCTCCGGCACTTTCTGCGCCGAGAACAACAAATATAAAGCTAATTTCTTACGTGACATTTAATAAATGTATATTTTTGCCTTTCAAATAAATTTGCGATGAAATATAAACTGAAGATTCGTTATATCGTGCTATGCACGCTCTTGTTAGTAGTCTGGACCACACAGTTCATTCCGGCTATGGGAAAAATATATGCACACAGCGTATATCCTGTCATAGCCTATATTCTTTCGTCTTTCTCCCGCCTCATTCCCTTTGCCATAGGTGACTTATTCATAGCCCTCAGCATTGCGGGCGTACTCCTCTACCCTATCTATGCCCGCCGCTTTCAGAAGAAAAAGTGGAAACGCATCTTGCTGAATGATATTGAATATCTGTTATGGATATACGTCTGGTTCTATCTGGCTTGGGGACTTAATTATTCACAGCCCAATTTCTACCAGCGAACAGAGATTCCTTACACTGCATACACTCCCGAAAACTTCCGGAACTTTGTTGATGATTACGTTGACAAACTGAATGGTTTGTATGTAAATGTAACTACCATCAATAAGGATCTCATCTGTCGGGAAACAGTTCGCGGATACAATCAGATCAGTGATGCACTGGGTGTACATCATCCTTTCCATAAATCACCACGGGTAAAGACAATGCTTTTCACTCCACTGATTTCCATGGTGGGTGTCACCGGTAGCATGGGACCTTTCTTCTGTGAATTTACCTTGAATGGAGATCTGCTCCCCTCACAGTATCCTGCCACGTATGCTCACGAGCTGGCACATTTATTGGGCATTTCCAGCGAGGCGGAAGCCAACTTCTACGCTTATCAGGTCTGTACCCGTTCGCAAGCGCGAGGTATCCGTTTCTGCGGATATTTTTCAGTACTGGGACACATACTTGTCAATGCCCGCCGACTGATGGATAAAGAAGAATACAAAGAGCTCTTCAACCGGATACGCCCCGAAATCATTGAACTGGCTAAAAGTAATCAGGAATACTGGACAGAGAAATACAGTCCACTCATCGGAGATATACAAGACTGGATATACGACCTGTACCTGAAAGGGAACAAGATACAAAGTGGCCGCAAGAACTACTCCGAAGTAGTCGGGTTGCTTATATCCTATTATACACATTGCAATAAATAACCCTATAAAGATATGTTACATACAAGAAAAGAACAGATGGAAGCCTTCGGACGCTTCCTGGACATACTCGACGAACTCCGCGAGAAATGTCCCTGGGACCGCAAGCAGACTAACGAAAGTCTGCGTCCCAACACCATTGAAGAAACTTATGAACTTTGTGACGCCCTGATACGTGACGATAAAAATGATATCTGCAAAGAGCTGGGAGACGTCTTGCTACACGTAGCTTTCTACGCAAAGATAGGTTCCGAGAAAGGCGATTTTGACATGAAAGATGTATGCGACCACCTTTGCGAGAAATTAATCTTCCGCCATCCTCATGTGTTCGGTGACGTAAAAGCTGATACTGCCGGACAAGTTTCCGAAAACTGGGAACAACTAAAGTTAAGAGAGAAAGGTGGAAACAAGAGTGTGTTAAGTGGTGTCCCTGCCGCCCTTCCTTCACTCATCAAGGCTTACCGTATTCAGGACAAAGCCCGCAACGTCGGCTTCGACTGGGAAGAACGGGAACAAGTATGGGATAAGGTAAAAGAAGAAATCCAGGAGTTTCAGGCAGAAGTGGCCAATATGGATAAGGACAAAGCAGAAGCCGAATTCGGGGATGTACTATTCAGCCTCATCAATGCCGCACGCCTCTACAAGATCAATCCGGATAATGCATTAGAACGCACTAACCAGAAATTTATCAACCGTTTTAATTATCTGGAAGCACACACCATCAAGGAAGGCAAAAACTTGCATGATATGACTCTGGAAGAGCTGGACGTCCTCTGGAACGAAGCTAAAAAGCTGGAAAAATAAAAACTCAAATACATAGGGCTGCGAAGATTCACACTTGCAACTGCGAAGACCATCACTTATACAAGTGAAGGCTTACACTTGCGGGAGTGTAAGCCTTCGCAGCCGCATGTATCGGCTATAGACGAAAAAAGGAGCCGAAGCTCCTAATATTCTGTTATTTTTTCTTTCCTTGCGGTTTTTGAGGTTCTCCACCTTTATGATGCATCCCCTTCAGCAACTCACGGTTAAAACGCATTTCAGCACGCTGTACTAAATATATCTTTTTGTTCGAAAGTATCTTCTTAAACTTCTCATAGTAAGTTTTCTCCAGACGGTTGGTAGCAATACGGGCATCGTATACGCCTTCTAAAATCTCATTATATTGCGCTTCGGTCGTCTTTTCATCCTTTCCCTTTCGAAGTAAGTTCCATGCCTCATCATTCAGTTGCTTTTTGCGATCCTGCAATTCAAAATAAACGGGGAAGAATTTAGCAGCTTCTTCCTTGGTCAATCCAGCTTTCTCAGTGATATACGCTTTCTGCTTGGCACGGAATTCGTCAGGAGACAAATGTTGATTACATCCATCCATAGCCCACGACAAGGGGATGAAACTGCACATCACAATAAACAAAACAATCAGCTTTTTCATTTTCTTCTCATACAGTTAAGTTGTTATTCACATCACTCTGTACCGGCATCTGTGAGATAGACATACAGCGAATAATCATCCAGCATGGAATTATCCAGCACAGCACTGATATATTCATCAGAAACAACTTCGGTTTCAGGTTCGTCCATCGCTATCCGGTTGTTAGCAGGTGTACGATCAGTAGAAGCAACGCGGATAATCAATGCTGCGCCGACAAACATGGCAGTCATATATACCCATGGTTTAAATCTCTCCCACTTCGTAGGTTCTCTCTTAATAATTGCAGGTGTTTCCTTTTCGGGAAGCCGGCTCATCACCTCTGAAGTAAGATTCTCAAAGTATCCGTCAGGAACACGGAAAATATTTTCCTTCCCTACCTTCTTCAATATGTTATCTTCTTCTTTCATAAGCTTTTTCCTCTCTGTTAGGTTAGACTACGTTTTGGGATAAAGGTTTAAACCTCTCCCTCCAAAAACTTTTCGATTTTTTTCACGGCATGATGATAAGAGGCTTTCAGAGCACCGACAGATGTACCGAAGATGTCGGACATCTCCTCGTATTTCATTTCCTGGTAATACTTTAAGTTGAATACCATACGTTGCTTTTCCGGCAGTGTAAGCAATGCTTTCTGTAGAGACTTCTGTGCTCGGTCTCCGGAGAAATAGGGATCGCTTTCCAGTTTCTGAAGTGCAGAAGCATCTTCATCATCGATAGAAACAGTAGTTACAGCGCGTTGTTTATTTAGGAAAGTCAAACATTCATTCAAAGCGATGCGATAGAGCCAGGTAGAAAGCTTCGCATCTCCACGGAAATAATCGATATTGGTCCATGCCTTAATGAACGTGTTCTGAAGTAAGTCATTGGCATCTTCATGCAAAAGCACCATACGACGGATCTGCCAGTATAATTGTTCGCTATATTGCGCAACAATCAACTCAAACCCTCGCTTTTGTGTACTTTCATCTTGTAGAAGCTCCAGCACTTCGCGTTCATTATAGGAAGGATTCATAAGTATCTATTCCGTTTTGTTTATTTGATTACCACTTTCCGCACGACATTCCCAATCTTAAAGATGTAATAACCTTTAGGCAAATTCACCTGAACGGTGACATCCGTAGAGTCAATGCGTATCGTGGTAAGTTTCACGCCTACAATATTGTAGACTTCCATCTGGGAGCCGGGTTCTGCATTCTGCACACGTACCCGGTTATCCGCCGAAACAGTCAGTACAATAGTAGAAGACGGCTGCTCTTTCTGAGCCGTTTCCTGCTTCCGACCGTCCTGCGCCCATGCCACGGACTGCGACGAAAAAGTCAACAAAAAGAAAAAACAGTAGAGTAACTTTCTCATCTATAAGCCTATGTTTTCAGATTATTCCGTACAAATATACGGCATTCGGTTCGATAAAACAAAAAACAGACAGTTAAATGATAAATTAGGGGCTATGCCGCTAATTTAAGTTACGAGCTACGGGATACAAGATACAAGTACTTTGCAGCGTGAAAGTAGCTTTATTTCCCTCCTAAGAGAAGAATAATTAAAATAGTTTTAACCATAAATAGCATACCGAAAGGCACTTGTAACTTGTAGCCCGTCACTAATTTAGTGCTATGCACTAAATTATACCTCTAGGCACAGCGTTTCCTTAGCCAGCACCGTCTCAGGGAAAACAGCCGAAGCTTCTTTAAGCAAAATATTCTCATCCTCATAACGGGCAGAGAAATGCCCGATCACCATTTTTTTCACTCCTGCTGCCTTGGCTATCTCTCCCGCCTGAGCAGCAGTAGTATGAAAAGTTTCTTTGGCACGAGGCAAATCCGCATTTGCAAAAGTGGCCTCATGGAATAGTAAATCTACTCCTTTTATTTGTTCTGCAATCTCAGGCATATAGATGGTATCCGAACAATAGGCATAACTACGCGGTGGATCAGACGGACGCGTCAATAAGGAATTGGAAACGATTTTACCTTCCGGAGTCACATAATCTTCCCCATTCTTTATCCTATTCAACTCGTATACCGGCACTTCATAGAAGTCGACCATCTCCCGAATGATATGATTGGGTCGCTGCTTCTCTGCAAACAGAAAACCACAACAAGGCATACGATGACGCAATGGAATGGTAGTCACTGTCAGAGAACGATCTTCATAGATCATTCCAGGTTCTTTCGTCTCAAACTCATGGAAAAGAACCTGATACGTCATTTGCCGGCAAAAGAAACTTAGCATCGGAACAAATAGGGCTTCCAACCCTTTCGGTGAATGGATATGTAACTCAGCCGTGCGCCCCAGCAGATTAAGCGTGGATATCAATCCCAGCAAACCAAAGCAGTGATCTCCATGCAGATGAGAAATAAAAATATGATTCAAGCGGGAAAACTTCAGTCGGGACTTGCGGAATTGTAATTGCGATCCTTCTCCGCAGTCTATCATATAAAGTTTGTCACGCACATTCACCACTTGCGAAGTGGCAAAATGACGAGTAGTAGGCAGCGCAGAACCGCAGCCCAGTATATGTAATTCAAATTTCTCCATAACACTGCAAAGATACGGAAATTCACCACAGAGGGCACAGAGAACATAGAGTTTTTTCTGCTTGATAAGAAGTACTCCGTGACCTCCGTGCCCCCTATGATGAAAAAAGAAAAGGGTACTTGTGATAACAAGCACCCTTTACCTTATTTATTATATAGAAGTGATTACTTCTTTCCAGCTTCCATTTGCTCTTTCAAAGCAGCCAGAGCGTCGATGTCGCCCAAAGTAGTAGAAGCAGCCTGGTTTTGAATAGCCGGAGCGTCTTCTCTCTTATTGCCAGCCGGCTTCTTACCAGCAGCCTTCTTTTCAGCTCTTTCTTCTGCCTTTGCAGCATCTTCGAAGATACGGCTGTGAGAAAGGATGATACGCTTAGCATCTTTGTTGAACTCAATAACCTTGAATGACAGTTTCTCATCCATCTGAGCCTGAGAACCATCTTCCTTAACAAGGTGTTTCGGAGTAGCGAAACCTTCTACACCGTATGGCAGAGCAACAACAGCACCCTTATCCAGCATTTCGATGATAGTACCTTCGTGTACAGAACCTACAGTGAATACTGTTTCGAATACATCCCAGGGGTTTTCTTCAAGTTGCTTGTGGCCAAGGCTCAAGCGACGGTTTTCTTTGTCGATTTCCAGTACCTGAACTTCGATGTCTGCACCGATCTGAGTGAATTCAGAAGGATGCTTAACTTTCTTAGTCCAAGACAGGTCAGAGATGTGGATCAAACCGTCAACACCTTCTTCGATTTCAACAAATACACCGAAGTTAGTGAAGTTACGAACCTTAGCAGTGTGCTTAGAACCTACAGGATACTTCTCTTCGATAGTTTCCCACGGATCTTGTTTCAGTTGTTTGATACCCAAAGACATCTTACGTTCTTCACGGTCCAGAGTCAGAACTACTGCTTCAACTTCGTCACCTACCTTCATGAAGTCTTGTGCAGAACGCAAGTGTTGTGACCAAGACATTTCAGATACGTGGATCAAACCTTCAACGCCCGGAGCGATTTCGATGAATGCACCGTAGTCAGCCATAACCACTACTTTACCCTTCACCTTGTCGCCAACTTTCAGTTCAGCGCTAAGAGCATCCCAAGGATGCGGAGTGAGTTGCTTCAGACCGAGAGCGATACGCTTCTTCTCATCGTCGAAATCAAGGATAACAACGTTGAGCTTCTGATCGAGTTCAACCACTTCCTTCGGATCGCTTACGCGGCCCCAAGACAGGTCAGTGATGTGAATCAAACCGTCTACGCCACCCAAGTCGATGAATACACCGTATGATGTGATATTCTTAACGGTACCCTCAAGAACTTGTCCTTTTTCAAGTTTACCGATAATTTCTTTCTTCTGTTGTTCCAGTTCAGCTTCGATAAGAGCCTTGTGAGAAACAACCACGTTCTTGAATTCCTGGTTGATCTTAACAACCTTGAATTCCATAGTTTTGCCAACGAATACATCGTAGTCGCGGATAGGCTTCACGTCGATTTGAGAACCCGGCAAGAAAGCTTCGATGCCGAATACGTCTACAATCATACCACCCTTTGTGCGGCACTTGATGTAACCCTTGATAATTTCTTCGTTTTCCAAAGCAGCGTTCACACGATCCCAAGAGCGAGTAGCGCGAGCTTTACGGTGAGACAGAACCAACTGTCCTTTTTTGTCTTCCTGGTTTTCGATGTATACTTCTACAGTATCACCGATCTTCAAGTCAGGATTATAGCGGAATTCATTCAAAGGAATGATACCGTCTGATTTGTAACCGATGTTCACAACAACTTCACGTTTGTTCATCGCGATTACAGTTCCGTCAACTACCTCACGGTCGTTAACTTTGTTAAGCGTACTGTCGTAAGCCTTTTCCAACTCTTCGTGGCTGGCACCACCGAAGGTTTCGCCATTTTCATAAGCATCCCAGTTGAAGTCTTCAACAGGCGCTACATTTTTTAAGTTTTCCATTAAATAAAATAAGTTGTTTAATAATTAATTGAGTGAGACATTATATTAGCTCATAAATTCGGGCGCAAAGATAGTAGTATTTTCTTGAAGAGCAAAAAGTTCCATCTGTTATTTCTCGGTATTTTTACATCCGGCTCGTATAAAAATAGTGGGAACTCCGACCGAGTTGTTTTGTATAGAGAACGAAACAAGGCAAAAACGTTCTGTAGGTGGTGCATTTGCCACAAACAAACGGTCTAAATGCCACACGTCAATGAAGTAAATGCCACACGTCAATCCCCCAAATGCCACATGTTTCACCTGCTGAGCTATGGCATTTCACTTATTGAGTTGTGGCATTCGGGAAGCTAAGATGTGGCATTTCAAATGAAATGAAAAGGGAGGATACAAATAGAGGAGAAACAATGTCCCTCCTCTTATGCTAATTTAAAGTTGAATCTGAATTAAGATTACGAATACAAATATACGACATTGAAAAGCCGAAGTCAAGTATTCAGGTGTTTTTTTTGAAAGGGAAGTAGTCGCTGAAAGAGATACAATAGGGAAAGCATGAGAGTCATTTGCAAAAGATAAGACATTTCAAGCATTCTTCCTGATATACGCCAGCGCCGCCCCTATCGCCGTCCTGTATTCCGCATACTGTGGAATATGGAAACGCACCCCATATATCTTTTCCATATTTGGAAAAACCTCATGGCATTGCGGAAATTTAGTAAGATTACCGATCAAGACGAAATCTTTGACAGGACCATTCAGCGCAGACAACACAGCTGCACCACCTATCGTTTGCAGTACCATATAAATAATCCCTTTTGCAATATCTTCCTGCGAAGCGTTGCTATCCGCCTTTCCGAACAAAGAAGCAGTGGCATGCACCGGAAGATCCGGCAAAGGACGATTGCAAATATCTCCGATCTGTAAGTTTACGCGGGTAACGTCGCCTTTCTCGGCAATGGCTGCAATCTGCCTGAAATCATGCGTCTTCAGCAACAAGCGGGAAAGCCCCTGCAAAGTGCCTCCGCCAATAGCCATACCACCGATATGTTCTATCTTCTCCCCGCTGATTCTTACGAAAGAAGTGCCCGTTCCCATGCTTACCACAATCAACTGGTCAATATCTGTGGCATGACGTGCACCCAACCCATTGGCTATAAACTCATCGACCTTATCCGTGGGTAAACCATACAATGGACTATCTACAAATGCACTGCCCACACCTGTCAGCATCACTTGCTCTATATCCGAAAGCTGAATGTCATTATCATAAATATACTTCCCGAAAGCCCCGAACAAAGAAGTAACCGGATCAGTCGCAGTGATAAACATCGGTGACTGTATCTGTTCTCCGTTGATTCCTACAATTTTTGTAGTACTTCCACCAACGTCTATTCCTATTACAATTCCCATAGTTTCAATATTGTATTCGGCTACAAAGGTACAAATTGTTTTATTGCAAACATGTATTCAGATTTTTTTTGCTCCGCACATCTATTTAGAGAAATTCATCTTGAAGAGCAGATTCCTCTGCTTCATTTTCAGTCCCAAAGCCCTATCTTAACCCTGTCAAGTCCGTACCAAGTCCGTATCTGGTCCGTATAAAGGTACCTTTACTTGGGCTTGACACGGACTTGGTACGGACTTGATACGGAGAAGACGAATGTATCAGCATCAATGGCTGCAAACCTTCGTTATATCCACCGTAAATCCGTCAGCAGCAGGCATGAATTTTCCTTTTGCTTTCAGAAACTCTATCAATTTATCCGCATCCATATCTTCTGCCGAGCAAGTATAGAAATGCTGATGCTCACCGAATTTCCGGATGATTGCCTCTTTTAATGATGATTCCGAATAACTGTTGCCTTCCATCATGTGAAGGACTTCATGAGCATGTAACTGTTCCATAATCTATTTTTTCTGCAAAGATAGCACAGAGCACGGATTGAAGTTGTAACATATGTGACACGAACCTATAAAAAATAAAGAAGCAAAGTTAAAAGCTCTTTTTTACCTCCCGATATACGTTTCGGGAAGTTTCTCCGTTTATAGAAAAGGTATGAGACATTTTTGGTTACTGACATCTCTTATAATACTATTCTCCACTCCCGCCCTTGCCCAGAAAGCGGTCAAGATAGGCGGAACGGTTACGGATGAAAATGGTAATCCGATTGAATTGGCAACAATACGATTGGAAGGGACAGCTATAGGCACAGTCAGCAACCTGAAAGGGAGATATTCGCTGAAATTCGAAAGCCGAGACAGTGTAACGGTCATCTTCTCCATGCTGGGATACCAGACCCGGAAACGAAAGTTAGTACGTCCGCAGGGAAATATTAGTCTGAACATAACCTTGCCCCCGATGAATTTTGAATTGGGCGAAGTGAGCGTAACAGAGCGCCGTCGGCAAACCGGAACCATCCAACAAATAGAAACCAAACAAAACCGCCTCGCCCCCGACGCTTCGGGCGGAAGCATAGAAGCCGTGATAGCCACACAGGCCGGAGTGAGTAGCAACAACGAACTCAGTTCGCAATACAACGTGCGCGGCGGTAGTTTCGACGAGAACATGGTGTACGTCAATGGCATTGAAATATACCGCCCCTTGCTGATCCGTTCCGGGCAACAGGAAGGATTGAGTTTCATCAATCCCGATATGGTGCAATCCGTCGGCTTCTCCACGGGAGGCTATGAGGCCAAGTACGGGGACAAGATGTCATCCGTGCTGGACATCACTTACAAGAAACCCGAACGATTGGAAGGAAGTGCCTCCGTCAGCCTGTTGGGAGCTTCGGCATACGTAGGAATTGCCACCAAAAAGCTAACCTGGACAAACGGCGTCCGTTATAAAACCAACCAATATTTGCTCGGCACGCTGGATACAAAAGGAGAATACAACCCACGTTATATCGACTATCAAACTTATCTGGACTGGACACCTTCGAAGCGTTGGGAAATAGGCGTCATCGGCAATATTTCAGAAAACCGCTATAACTTCCAGCCGGAAGACCGCTACACCCGCTTCGGTACTCTCAGCAATGTACGTGAGTTTAAAGTTTATTTTGAAGGACAGGAGAAAGATTTATTCCGCACCCTGTTCGGAACCGCCTACGCCACCTACCGGCTGAACGAACAAAACAGCCTGACCCTGCAAGCCTCCGCCTTCCACACGAAAGAACAGGAAACGTACGACATCACCGGGCAATACTGGCTGAACTCCCTGGACAGTGGAACGCAAGTAGACGGCACTACCAACGAAGAGGAAACTTCCGAAACCATCGGTGTGGGAACTTACATGGAACATGCCCGCAATTACCTTACCGCAGAAGTGCAAAGTTATTCCATCACAGGCCGCCACCGACTGAAAAGCCACTCCCTGCAATGGGGTGCGGAGTTCAAACGGGAACGCATCAAAGACCGGATGCGCGAATGGGAAATGCGCGACTCTGCCGGATACTCCATGCCGCAGACTTCCGAAGGGCCGGAACTATTCTACACCCTCCGCTCACGCAATGAAACGGACAGCAAACGATACGGATTTTACCTGCAAGATACATACCGCTTCCGCTCCACCGCCGGACTATTCACCCTGACCGCCGGCATACGAGGCAGTTACTGGAACTGGAACAAAGAATTCATCTTCAGCCCGCGTGCGTCCCTGGCTCTGATTCCGGCATTCAATGAGAAATTCACCCTGAGAGTAGCCGCCGGAGTCTATTACCAGGCACCATTTTATAAAGAATTCCGGGATACTACCCAAGTTGACGGGATAGCTACCGTATCCCTGAACCGTGACATCCGTTCGCAGCGCTCCCTGCACTTCGTTGCAGGCGGCGACTATAATTTCCGTGCCATGGAGCGCCCGTTCCGCTTCTCTATGGAAGTGTATTACAAAGCGTTGGGCAATCTCATCCCTTACAATATAGATAATGTACGGATCAGTTATTACGGACGCAACCTTTCCAAAGGTTACGCCACTGGTATCGACATGAAACTATTCGGTGAATTTGTTCCCGGAACAGATTCCTGGCTGAGCTTCTCCTTAATGAAAACTGAAGAAAAAATAAACGGACAATGGCTCCCCCGCCCTACCGACCAGCGCTACCGTCTTTCGCTCTATTTTACAGACTATTTTCCCGGTAGCCGCAAATGGAAAATGAACCTGAAAGGTACACTTGCAGGAGGTCTTCCCTTCGGTCCTCCACATAGCGGACGCGAGGCTGCCGTATTCCGTACATCCCCTTACCGGCGTGTGGATATAGGTATGTCCGAAAGCGGGATTTACCGCACCCGTAGCGAACGCGAAAATAAGCGCGGCATCCGCAGCCTTTGGTTGGGGGTTGATATTTTCAATTTGCTAAATATCAGCAACGTCAACTCCTATTATTGGGTAACAGACACCCGAAATAACCAGTTTGCAGTGCCCAATTACCTGACATCCCGTCAGATTAACGTCCGACTGTTGCTCGACTTCTGAACAGAAGTCTAAAAAAAACTTTCTAAACTTCAAATATCCAATAATTAATTGACGAAAAATTTCTTTATTAAGCAAGAAATCTCTTTCTTTGTGCTGTTTTATGCCTTTAATTAAGACATTATACCAACATTAATAAATATAGTTATGAAGATTTCACACATTGAGCATCTGGGCATTGCCGTAAAGAGCATTGAAGAAGCCCTGCCGTATTACGAGAACGTATTGGGTCTGAAATGCTACAACATCGAAACTGTAGAAGACCAGAAAGTAAAAACCGCTTTTCTGAAAGTTGGTGACACTAAAATCGAACTTCTCGAACCGACCTCTCCCGAAAGTACTATTGCTAAGTTCATCGAAAACAAAGGTGCAGGCGTTCATCACGTGGCATTTGCTATTGAAGACGGTGTAGCTAACGCATTGGCTGAAGTAGAAGCTGCAGGCGTTCGCTTAATCGACAAGGCTCCGCGCAAAGGTGCTGAAGGTCTGAACATTGCTTTCTTACACCCGAAATCAACACTGGGCGTATTGACAGAACTTTGCGAAAAGCCGGAATAATATGCATTAATTACGAAATTAGGAATGACGAATTACTTATTTTACAGGCAGTTCGTCATTTGTAATTCATAATTCACAATAAAAAATAGTATTAACCCATTATATTTAATAAAATGAGTAATCAACTTGAAAAGATTAAAGAGCTTATAGATCGCCGCACAGCTGCACGTCTGGGTGGTGGTGAAAAAGCGATTGCCAAACAGCATGAGAAAGGTAAATATACAGCTCGTGAGCGCATAGCCATGCTTCTCGACGAAGGTAGTTTCGAAGAAATGGATATGTTTGTAGAGCACAGATGTACCAACTTCGGTATGGAAAAGAAACACTATCCCGGTGATGGTGTTGTTACCGGTTGTGGTACTATCGACGGCCGTTTGGTTTATCTGTTCGCACAGGACTTTACGGTTTCTGCCGGTTCTTTGTCTGAAACGATGTCTCTGAAGATCTGTAAGATTATGGATCAGGCAATGAAAATGGGTGCTCCTTGTATCGGTATCAACGATTCGGGTGGTGCACGTATTCAGGAAGGTATCAATGCTCTGGCAGGTTATGCTGAAATCTTCCAGCGCAACATCCTGGCATCAGGTGTTATCCCGCAGATCTCAGGTATCTTCGGCCCTTGTGCCGGTGGTGCTGTTTACTCTCCTGCACTGACTGACTTCACGTTGATGATGGAAGGTACTTCTTATATGTTCCTTACCGGTCCGAAGGTGGTTAAGACTGTAACGGGTGAGGATGTAACTCAGGAAAATCTGGGTGGCGCAAGTGTCCACTCTACTAAATCAGGTGTAACTCACTTCACTGCCAAGACTGAAGAAGAAGGTTTGGCTTTGCTGCGTAAACTGCTGAGCTATATTCCTCAGAACAACCTGGAAGAAGCTCCTTACGTAGATTGCACCGATCCAATCGACCGTCTGGAAGATTCTCTGAATGAAATCATCCCCGATAGCCCGAACAAGCCGTACGACATGTACGAAGTAATTGCTGCTATCGTTGACAACGGTGAGTTCCTCGAAGTTCAAAAAGATTACTCAAAGAATATCATTATCGGTTTCGCACGTTTCAACGGACAGTCCGTAGGTATCG